>Ga0185299_10000385_pt1 | contig 126212 bp, 102 predicted proteins | sample PaiPotPPA55metaG_FD_128002 | JGI IMG/M metagenome (GOLD analysis project Ga0185299, IMG submission 128002) | Iron sulfur acid spring bacterial and archeal communities from Banff, Canada, to study Microbial Dark Matter (Phase II) - Paint Pots PPA... ... | reverse complement strand
AGGCCACCGGCTCGAGCATGCCCTCGTGCCACAGGCCGGTCTTGGTCCGGTCCAGCTGGAGCGTGGCGATGCCGCCGTGGTGCCGGAAGGAGCCGTTGAGCTCCGCGGGCACCAGGAACAGGCGCCGGGTGCGCGCCTCGTGCGTCCAGGTCCAGCCCTCCGGCGTGGCCGTGGGCGGGCGCCCCTGCTGGTAGATCGGGTCGCCGGTCTGCGCCGCGATCATGTTCGCCGCGATCACGTCCGTCACCCGCACCTCGTCCACCGAGAGCTCGGCCGGCGGGTCCGCGATCTGCACGGCGTGCCGCGCGTAGACCGAGAAGTCGGGGTAGCCGTGGAAGTTCAGGTAGACCCCGCGCGGGTACTTGCGGTCGAGTTCGACATCGCTGAACTCGATGAGCCGCCCCGCGAACTGACCGTTGGGTATTCCGGCCGTGTTCGTCGGAAGGCCCGTGCCCGTTCCCTGCGTCATCGTTATCCAGTCCTTTACGTCGCCTCGCGCGTGCGGGACCCGTGGGTGGCCCGGCATGCAAAAGTGCTCTCGGACGACGGTACCCGGACCGAGGGGGCTGGCGATAGGCGGGAGCACCGTCCAGGTGGGGGGATTTCAGGTCGCGCGCCCTTTTCGGGCCGAATTCCAGACCGCTTCGCGGCGCGTCGGTGATCATGATCTCAGCCGGTGGAGTTCGGCTGTCGGTAGGAGTGCGTACTCTAGAAGGACACGAAACCCCCTGCCCCCCTCTGGGCTGTTTGGGGTTACTAGGCGTGCAGCGGCTCGCCCCCACGGAAGGTTTTCCATGACCCTCTCCGGTCTCCTTCAGCCTCTACAACTGGACCCGGCGCTGCTGGCCGCCACCGAAGCCGCGCGCGCCGCGAACCGGCCGCGCCTGGACCTGACGGCCGTCGGCGGCCTGCGCGCGCCGGCCCTGGCCGCGATCGCCGGCACCGGCCGCCTTGTGCTGGCGGTGACGGCCACCGGGCGCGAGACCGAGGACCTGGCCGCCGCGCTGCGCTCGCTGCTCGGCGAGTCCGCGGTCGCCGAGTTCCCGTCCTGGGAGACGCTGCCGCACGAGCGCCTCTCGCCGCGCTCGGACACCGTCGGGCGACGCCTGGCCGTGCTGCGCCGGGTGGCCCACCCGGAGCCGCACAGTCAGCTGCAGGTGGTCGTGGCACCGATCCGCTCAGTGCTCCAGCCCCAGGTGGCCGGGCTCGGCGACCTCGAGCCGGTGCGGGTGACGGCCGGTCGGGAGATCGAGCTCGACGAGGTCACCAGGCGCCTGGCCGACGCCGCGTATCTGCGCACCGACCTCGTCGAGAAGCGCGGCGACTTCGCGGTGCGCGGCGGCATCCTGGACGTCTTCCCGCCCACCGAGGAGCACCCGCTGCGGCTGGAGTTCTGGGGCGACACGGTCGAGGAGATCCGCTATTTCAAGGTGGCGGACCAGCGCTCGCTGGAGGTATCCCAGCTCGGCCTGTGGGCGCCGCCGTGCCGCGAACTGCTGCTCACCGAGACGGTGCGCAAGCGGGCGCACGGCTACGCCTCCGAGTACCCGGAGCTCGCCGACGTCTTCGGCAAGGTCGCCGAGGGCATCGCGGTCGAGGGGATGGAGTCGCTCGCGCCGGTCCTGGTGGACCGGATGGAGCTGCTGGTGGACGTGCTGCCCGCGGACACCCACATCGTGGTGTGCGATCCGGAGCGGGTGCGCACCCGGGCCGCCGACCTGGTGAGCACCTCCCAAGAGTTCCTTGAGGCCTCGTGGGCCGCGGCGGCCCTCGGCGGCAAGAGCCCGCTCGACCTCGGCGCCGCGTCCCTGTGGCCGCTGGCCGACCTGCGCGAGCACGTGACCTCGCTGCGGCTGCCCTGGTGGTCGATCACCCCCTTCGTCGCCGACGCGGAGCTCGCCGAGTTCGCCGCCGCGGGCGAGGGCATGGAGATCGACCTCACCGAACTGTCCCCGGCCACCGAGGCGCCGGACTACCGCGGCGAGGGCGCGAAGATGCTCGGCGACGTCCGCCGCTGGCTGCGCGAGGGCTGGCGCGTGGTGCTGACCACGGAGGGCCACGGCCCGGCCGAGCGGCTGGCCGAGGTGCTTCGGGCAGCCGACCTCGGCGTGCGGCTGGTCCCGAAGCTGGAGGACGCGCCGGAGCCCGGCATCGCCTACGTCGCCTGCGCCTCGTTCGGCCGCGGCTTCGTCGACGAGGCCGCGAAGCTCGTGCTGCTGACCGAGTCGGACATCTCGGGCCAGCGCTCGTCGACCAAGGACATGAACCGGATGCCCTCGCGGCGCCGCAACATGGTCGACCCGCTGCAACTGCGCACCGGGGACTACGTCGTGCACGAGCAGCACGGCGTCGGCCGCTACATCGAGATGGTGCAGCGCACGGTCGCCGGGGCCACCCGCGAGTACCTCGTGATCGAATACGCGGCCTCGAAGCGCGGCCAGCCCGGCGACCGGCTCTACGTGCCCACCGACCAGTTGGAGCAGGTGACCAAGTACGTCGGCGGCGAGTCGCCTTCGATGCACCGGCTCGGCGGCGCGGACTGGCAGAAGGCGAAGTCGCGGGCGCGCAAGGCGGTGCGCGACATCGCGGCCGACCTGATCAAGCTCTACTCGGCCAGGCAGGCCGCGCCCGGATTCGCGTTCGCGCCGGACACGCCGTGGCAGCGCGAGCTCGAGGACGCCTTCCCGTACACCGAGACCCCGGACCAGCTCGCGTGCATCGAGGAGGTCAAGGGGGACATGGAGAAGACGGTCCCGATGGACCGCCTCATCTGCGGCGACGTCGGCTACGGCAAGACCGAGATCGCCGTGCGGGCAGCGTTCAAGGCGGTCCAGGACGGCAAGCAGGTCGCGGTGCTGGTGCCCACGACGCTGCTCGTCCAGCAGCACTTCGCCACCTTCGCCGAGCGCTACGCCCAGTTCCCGATCACCATCAAGGCCCTGTCCCGGTTCCAGACCGACAAGGAGTCGACCGAGGTGCTGCGCGGCCTCGTGGAGGGTTCGGTCGACGTGGTGATCGGAACCCACCGGCTGTTCGCCAAGGACACCAAGTTCAAGGACCTCGGCCTGGTGATCGTGGACGAGGAGCAGCGCTTCGGGGTCGAGCACAAGGAGCACCTCAAACAGATGCGCGCGAACGTGGACGTGCTGACGATGTCCGCGACCCCGATCCCGCGCACGCTCGAGATGGCGGTCACCGGCATCCGTGAGATGTCGACAATCCAGACCCCGCCGGAGGAGCGGCACCCGGTGCTCACCTTCGTCGGCGCGTACGAGGAGAAGCAGATCGGCGCGGCGATCCGGCGCGAGCTGCTGCGCGAGGGCCAGGTCTTCTACATCCACAACCGGGTCGAGTCGATCGACCGCGCCGCGGCCAACCTGCGCCGGCTGGTGCCGGAGGCGCGGGTGGCCATCGCGCACGGCCAGATGAACGAGCACACGCTCGAGCGGCTGATCGTGGACTTCTGGAACCGCGAGTACGACGTGCTGGTGTGCACCACGATCGTCGAATCAGGCATCGACATCCCGAACGCCAACACCCTGATCGTCGAGCGCGGCGACAACTTCGGCCTGAGCCAGCTGCACCAGCTCAGAGGGCGGGTGGGACGAGGCAGGGAGCGCGCCTACGCGTACTTCCTGTACCCGCCGGAGAAGCCGCTGACCGAGACCGCGCACGAGCGTCTGGCCACCATCGCCCAGCACACCGACCTCGGCGCCGGCATGTACGTGGCGATGAAGGACCTCGAGATCCGCGGCGCCGGAAACCTGCTCGGCGGCGAGCAGTCCGGCCATATCGAAGGGGTCGGATTCGACCTGTACGTGCGGATGGTCGGCGAGGCGGTCAAGGACTACAAGGAGCAGGCGGCGGGCCTGAACAGCCCCGACGAGGCCCCCGATATGCGGGTGGACCTCCCGGTCAACGCGCACATCCCGCACGAGTGGGTCCCCGGCGAAAGGCTGCGCCTCGAGGCCTACCGCCGCATCGCCTCGATCGCCAAGGAAGAGGACGTCATCGCGGTCCACGACGAGCTGGTGGACCGCTACGGCAAGCTCCCCGAGCCGGTGGGCAACCTGCTCGCGGTCGCGCTGTTCCGGGCGCACGCCCGCGAGGCGGGCCTGGCCGAGATCGTCCTGCTGGGCAACTTCATCAAGTTCAGCCGGGTCTACCTGCGCGAGTCCCAGGAACTGCGCCTCAAGCGCGTCTTCCCGGGATCGATCGTGAAGAAGCAGTCCGACCACATCCTCGTCCCCCGCCCCAAGACGAACGGCTTCCCCGCCGAACCCGTCACCGGCCTGCCGCTGCTGGAGTGGTGCAGGTCGCTGATCGACGGCGTGATCAAGCTGGGGGCGTGAACGCGCGTTCGCTCAAAGGTTCGACTGCTCCAGACGAGTGAACCGCGACCATTCGCCTGTGGCGGGTGATCGCGGGGCTCGACACTCGAAGCCTGGCAGACGAACTATGGACGGAGAGTTAGCATGACGCTCATGGAGAGTGCACCGCTCACCGAGTCCGAGATGCATTGGCCGATCCCGCCTGAGGGCGGCTACTGCGCCGAGGACCTGGACACCATTCCCGATCTGCCGCCGCACACGGAGCTGATCGACGGGAGTTTGGTGTTCGTGAGTCCGCAGGTGCTTTTCCACAAGCGAGCCATCACCAGGATCGTGCAGCAGCTGTCCGCCGCAGCGCCGCCGGAGTATGCGATCCAGTGGGAGATGACCGTGACTCTCGGGTCGAAGCAGCGCCTGGAACCGGACGTCATGGTGACGCGAGCGGCGGCTGAGCTGAGCGACGAGCAGAGCGACTTCAAGCCTGAGGACGTGCTCCTCGTGGTCGAAGTGGTATCCGCGGAGTCACGGGTCAGGGACCGTGAGCGCAAGCCGCGGCTCTACGCGGAGGCCGGTATCCGACAGTTCTGGAGGGTCGAGAATGCGGGCGGCCAACCTGCTGTCTACGCGTATGAGCTAGATCCTGCGACGGACAGCTACGTTCCGACCGGCATCTTCCATGATCGCATCGCGATGGATCTGCCGTTTCCTCTGGACATCGATCTGGGCGGGATCAACGTACGCAAGCGCTGAGTCCTGCCCAGTAGGCTGACCCTCGTGACCGGTCGCATCGTTCTCGTGCCCTTTTCCCCGCGGGTTGCGCCGGGGCTGCTTTCGGCCGCAGCTTGGCGGGTGGTGACTACGCCGAGGGCGCGGGTGCACGCGGGAGCGGCCGAGCACCCGATCCTCGAGTTCCTGGACGACGTGGACGTCGAGATCGAGCTGATCGAGGGCGAGGCGGCCGAGGTGGCCGAGGAGCTGGTCAAGGAGGCCGCGGCGGGGGAGACGGTGGTCTGGCTCGCTGATCCGAGCGGGGATGACCAGCCGATCGTGCTGGCGCTCGGGGAGCTGCTGACCAATGCCTCGGCCGACGCGCCGGACGTGGAGCTTGAGCTTCTGCCCGGCAGCTACGACCTGCCCGGCGCGCGGATGCTTGACCTGGTGGCCGTGATGGATCGGCTGCGCTCGCCCGGCGGGTGTCCCTGGGACCGGCAGCAGACGCATCAGTCGCTGGTGAAGTATCTGCTCGAGGAGGCGTACGAGACCGTCGAGACGATCGAGGACGGCGACTTCGAGACGCCGGGGGAGGGGCGGGACGCGCTGCGCGAGGAGTTGGGGGACGTGCTGCTTCAGGTGGCGTTCCACTCCCGCATCGCGCAGGAGCACGAGGACGACCCGTTCACCATCGACGACGTCGCGCAGGGGATCGTGACGAAGCTGATCCGGCGCCATCCGCACGTCTTCGGCGACGGGCCCGCTGGCACGTCCTCGGACGTCGAGGCGAACTGGGAGCAGATCAAGGCGGAGGAGAAGGGGCGCAGCTCGGTGGTGGAGGGCGTTCCGCTGGCCCAGCCGGCCCTCTCCCTAGCAGAGAAACTTTTCAAACGGGCTCGGAACGCGGGAATCGATGTAACGGTTCCGCAACTCCCGCAAGGGTTTCGGCAGTCGGTTGATATTCGAGACGGTGCGGAAAAGGAGCAGGTCGGAAGGCTCCTGCTGGCCGTCGTCGGGCTCGCCCGGGAGCTCGGGGTGGATCCCGAGGAGGCGCTCCGGGGTGCGGCCCGGGGGCTGCGCGAGGAGATTCTTAACCTTGAGGCCTCCCGATAGTCGGGTAAGTGCGGTTAGTCTGGTCAGAGCACCGGCGCCGGAACCCCCACCAACGGTGCGTGGACCACGGCTACGGCATCAAGATCTTAGGAGTGCGGAACATGCTGCGTGGCGGACTAGAGCCCTGGCACATCATCATCATCCTGGGCCTGCTCGTGCTGCTGTTCGGCTCGCGCAAGCTGCCGGACGCCGCGCGTTCGATCGGCCAGTCGCTGCGCATCTTCAAGTCGGAGATGAAGGCGGCGGCCCACGACGACACCCCGGCCTCCCCGGCCCCGCAGGCCTCCACGGTCGCGGCGCCGCAGGCCGTCGAGGGAGCGGTCATCAACCCGACCGCGGCGGCGACGAACGACGCCGTTCCGCAGCCGGTCGCCGAGCAGCGCTGAACCATTCGTCCGCGGGTCCGTCGGCCTCCTCCGGCCGCGGGCCCCGTTCGGCGTACTCCGCCCCGCTACGCCTACGCGCGATCCCGCCCCGGCCGCGAGCGTTCTGCTCGCCGCCCGGACGGGATCTCGTCGTTTCGCGCGTCCACGGCTCGGGTCTATCGCGCAGGCTTGGTGCGTCGGATCGTCATAGAGCCCCATCACGGTCGTGCCGCTCATCCCGACCGTCTGTTCGGCCTGGGCCAGACCCCGCTGCATCTGCTGCAGCACGGAGGACGTCGGCGTGGTCAGGGTCCCCGGCGATCGAGTCCTGACCTGGTCTAGTCCATTCACTCGTTCCGGTGACACTGGGGACTTCAGGTTCTCAACTGACCCGGAAGTCATATATTTTCCCGCCGTGGACATGGCACTCGCGCTCACCGAGACCCAGACCGAACGACTGCACCGCGTCGCGGAGTACGAGCAGTCGACGACCTACGAAGTCGTCTTCCTGGCCCTGGAGGAATATCTCTCCGGCAAGGAAGACCAGCATCAGCGCACGCACAGCCGCCGCGAGGCCGAGCGCCGCCGGGAACTGCTGCGCAGCTTCGCCGGGATCGACCGCGGCTGAGCTCTGCCCGAGCCCCCGTGTGACCATGGAGCGGTGACCGAGCAGTCCACGACCCCGTCCGAGACCCCCGCCCCGCCGCCGCTTTTCGATCGTGCGTTCATCAACGACCCGTACCCGGCCTACGCGTGGCTGCGCGAGCACTCCCCGGTGCACCGGACCCGGCTGCCCAACGGCGTCGAGGCCTACCTCGTCACCCGGCACGAGGACGTCAAGGCGGTTCTCGCCGATCCGCGTCTTTCCAAGAACGCCGCGACCTCCTTCCCCGGCTGGCAGCCCGGCCGCACCGGCATCCCCGGCGAACACCGCTCCGGCATCGCCGCGCACCTGCTCAACCTGGACCCGCCGGACCACACCCGGCTGCGCCGCCTGGTCTCCAAGGCCTTCACCCCGCGCCGGATCGCCGAGTTCGCACCGGAAATCCGCCGGATCGCCGACGAGCTGCTCGGCGAGTGCGAGCGCACCGCGCGGGAGGGCGACGGCACCGTCGATCTGATCCGGGGTTACGCCTGCCCGCTGCCGGTCGCCGTCATCCTCGAGATGCTCGGCGTGCCGCCGGAGGACCAGGCGATCTTCCACGAGTGGGCCTTCGGCGTGGTGGACCGCGGCGGCGGCGCGCGCGGCGGCGTCGGACGCTCCGTCAAACGGATCCGCGGCTACCTGCGCGACATCATCCACAAGAAGCGGCTGAACCCCGGCGACGACCTGCTGACCGCCCTCGTGCGCGCCTCGGATCAGGGCGAGCACCTGAGCGAGGACGAGGCCGCGTCGATGGCGTTCATCCTCTTGTTCGCGGGTTTCGAGACGACGATCAACCTCGTGGGCAACGGAACCCTGGCCCTGCTCACCCATCCGGAACAGCGGGAGCGGCTGCGCGCCGAGCCCGGCCTGCTGGACAACGCGGTCGAGGAGCTGATGCGCTACGACGGTCCGGTCGAGTTCGGCACCTGGCGCTTCACTACCGAGCCGATCAGCGTCGGCGGCGTGCGCATCCCGGCCGGGGAGCCGGTGCTGGCCGTGCTCGCCGCCGCCGACCGCGACCCGGAGCGCTTCCCCGAGCCGGACGTGCTCGACCTCGGCCGAGCCGCCACCGGCCATCTCGCGCTCGGCCACGGAATCCACTTCTGCATCGGCGCGCCGCTGGCCCGGCTCGAGGGGCGCATCGGCTTCGAACGGCTGCTCGCGCGATACCCCGAGGTGGCGCTCGCTTCGCCCGCCGAATCGTTGCGCTGGCATTCCGGATTGATCATGCGCGGGCTCTACGAGCTGCCGGTGCGGCTCGCCCCGTGAACGCCGAAAGACGGACGACCCGTGCGTTCCGTTCGGCCGTTGAACTAGGCTGCCCCACGAAGAGAAATGACAGGTTGACGAAGGAGTACGCACGTGGCGTCCATCGAAGCAGTCGGCGCGCGGGAGATCCTCGACTCCCGCGGGAACCCCACCGTCGAGGTCGAGGTCGCGCTCGACGACGGAGTGATCGCCCGCGCGGCGGTCCCCTCCGGCGCGTCCACCGGTGCCTTCGAGGCCGTGGAGCTGCGCGACGGTGACGCCGCGCGGTACAACGGCAAGGGCGTGACCAAGGCCGTGCTCGCGGTGCTCGACGAGATCGGCCCGGCGCTGATCGGCTTCGACGCGCACGAGCAGCGGCTGATCGACCAGGAGCTCAAGGACCTGGACGGCACCCCGAACAAGAGCCGGATCGGCGCCAACGCGATCCTCGGCGTCTCGCTCGCGGTCGCCAAGGCCGCCGCCGATTCGGCCGGCCTGCCGCTGTTCCGCTACCTCGGCGGTCCGAACGCGCACCTGCTGCCGGTGCCGATGATGAACATCATCAACGGCGGCGCGCACGCCGACTCGAACGTCGACATCCAGGAATTCATGATCGCGCCGATCGGCGCGGAGACCTACGGCGAGGCGCTGCGCTGGGGTGCGGAGACGTACCACGCGCTCAAGTCCGTGCTCAAGGGCCGCGGCCTGGGCACCGGCCTCGGCGACGAGGGCGGCTTCGCCCCGAACCTGGACTCGAACCGGGCCGCGCTCGACCTGATCCTCGAGGCCATCGAGAAGGCCGGCTACACCCCGGGCGAGGACATCGCGCTGGCCCTGGACGTGGCCGCGACCGAGCTGTTCAAGGACGGCGTGTACGAGTTCGAGGGCTCCAAGCTCTCCGGCGCCGACCTGTCCGCCTACTACGGCGAGCTGGTCGCGAACTACCCGCTGGTCTCGATCGAGGACTCGCACAGCGAGGAGGACTGGGACGGCTGGAAGTCGGTCACCGACCTGCTCGGCACCAAGGTGCAGCTGGTCGGCGACGACCTGTTCGTCACCAACCCGGAGCGCCTGACCCGCGGCATCAAGGGCGGCCAGGCCAACGCGCTGCTGGTGAAGGTCAACCAGATCGGCTCGCTGTCCGAGACCTTCGACGCGGTCACCCTGGCGCACCGCAACGGCTACCGGACGATGATGTCGCACCGCTCCGGCGAGACCGAGGACACCACGATCGCCGACCTGGCCGTCGCGATGGAGTGCGGCCAGATCAAGTCCGGCGCCCCGGCCCGGACCGACCGCGTGGCCAAGTACAACCAGCTGCTGCGCATCGAGGAAGAGCTCGACGACGCCGCCCAGTACGCGGGCCGTACGGCCTTCCCGCGCTTCGGCGCGTAACCGGAATAGCATGGTGGCGCGTCCTTCGGGGCGCGCCACTGTTCTTTTGGGTACGGAGCTGAGTACTGAGGGGGTGTTAGGACGGATGACGGACAAGCGGACCGGGGTTGGCGCCAAGCCCGCGGCCAAACCGAAGCCGAAGCAGCCGAAGCCCGCCGCGCAGGAGTCGAGGCTGGGTCTCGTCCCACCCTCGCGCACCGCCACCTCCGATGCACCCGCCGCCCCCGCCGCCGCGCGCTCTAAGCCTCCGCGGCCCGCGGCACGTCCGCCGAAGCCGAGGTTCCGGCTGACCCGGCGGGCCACGATCCTCGCGCTCGCCCTGTGCGCGGTCGTCGTCACGATCGCCTACCCGCTCCAGGAGTACCTGGCGCAGAGCTCCCAGCTGGGCGGGGTCAACCAGCAGAACGCGCAGATCACCAAGCACGTCGACCAGCTCCAGCAGCAGATCTCGCTGTGGAGCGACCCCGGCTACGTGGCGATCCAGGCGCGCTCCCAGCTGCACTACGTCAAGCCCGGCGAGGAGGGCTTCACGCTGCCCGGCTCCACGATCGGCGGCGAGCAGCTCGGCATGCCCACCGCGACCGCCTCGCCCTGGTACGACACGCTGTGGGGCACCGTGAAGTCCCCGTCCACGACGCCGACCAGCACGTCCACCAGCCGGTAGTACCGTAGAGCGGGTGAACAGCGTGCAGAGCGCGGCGGTGGACGCCGTGGACCCCAAGGATGTCGCCTCGGTCGAGGTCCAGCTCGGGCGCGCGCCGCGCGGGCTGCGGGCGGTGGCGCACCGGTGCCCGTGCGGCCGGCCCGACGTCGTCGAGACCGCGCCGCGGATCAAGACCGAGCGCAATCCGGACGGCGAGCCCTTCCCCACGCTCTACTACCTCACCTGCCCCAAGGCCGCGTCGGCGATCGGGACGCTGGAGGGCGGCGGCCTGATGGCCGAGATGACCGAGCGGCTGCGCACCGACCCGGAACTCGCCGCGAAATACCGGGCCGCGCACGAGGACTACATCCGCCGCCGGGACGCCATCGAGATCCTGGCCGGATTCCCCAGCGCCGGCGGCATGCCGGACCGGGTCAAATGCCTGCACGTGCTCGTCGCGCACTCCCTCGCGGCTGGCCCTGGAGTAAACCCGCTGGGTGACGAAGCCCTCGCGCTGCTGCCGGAGTGGTGGCGCAACGGTTCCTGCGTGACCGACGCGGAACTGTCTGATCGTCTAGCAGAGGAGCCGAGTCCGTGAGCGAGCTTGCGAGTGAACCATCAGGCACAGCAGCGCGAACGACCACCGAACGCCAGCGAGGAGCTAGCGTTCGCGCAAAGCGCGTGGCGGCTGTGGACTGCGGCACCAACTCGATCCGCCTGCTCGTGGCCGACCTCGACCCGCAGACCGGGGCCGAGACCGAGCTCGACCGGCGGATGGAGATCGTCCGGCTCGGCCAGGGCGTGGACGCCACAGGACGGCTCGCGGACGAGGCACTGGCCAGGACCTTCGCCGCGTGCGAGGGCTACGCCAAGGTCATCAGGGAGTTCGGGGCGAGCGAGGTGCGCTTCGTGGCCACCAGCGCGACCCGGGACGCGAGCAACCGCGCCGAATTCGTCGCGGGCGTGCGGGCCAGGCTCGGCGTGGAGCCCGAGGTGATCTCCGGCGACGAGGAGGCCAACCTCTCCTTCCGCGGGGCCACCCGGACACTGGCCGAGGACGGCGCCGACCACCCGACGCCCTACCTCGTGGTGGACATCGGCGGCGGCTCGACGGAGTTCGTGCTCGGCACCGACAGCGTGCTCGCCGCGCGTTCCGTGGACATCGGCTGCGTGCGGATGACGGAGCGTCACCTCAAGTCCGACCCGCCGACCCTGGCCCAGATCACCGAGGCCAGGCGGGACATCGACGCCGGGATCGACCTCGCCGCCGAGACCGTGGACCTGGCCCGGGCCAAGACGCTCGTCGGGCTGGCCGGCTCGGTCACCACGGTCGCCGCCGTCGCACTCGGCCTCGAGCGGTACGACCGTTCGCGGGTGCACCTGGCCCGGATCCCGGCCGACGTGATCCGGCAGACCGCCGCCGACCTGCTGGCGCAGAGCCGCGAGCAGCGTGCCGCGAACCCGGTGATCCACCCCGGCCGGGTGGACGTCATCGGGGCCGGCGCCCTGGTGCTCGCGCAGATCGTGGACCGGCTCGGCCTGCCCGAGATCATCGTCTCGGAGCACGACATCCTGGACGGGATCGCGTACAGCCTGGCCTGATCTGGTTCGGCTCCGGCTAGCCGGCCCACTGGCCGCTGAGGTAGAGCAGAGCCACGCCGACCGCGAGCGAGCCGCTGACCGCGAGCGTGGCGACCGTGACCCACCAGCGCTTTCCGGCCAGCCAGATCGCGGCGCCGACCCACAGCGGCCACCACAGCAGCATCTCTCGCGGAATCGACTGGTAGTACGTCGAGGTGATCAGTGTGATCACCGAGATGCCTACGTAGGTGAGCTCGGCCCAGCGGCGGCGCCAGCCCAGCCAGACGATCGTGGCGACGCCGACGATGGCGGCGAGCAGTTCGAGGCGGAAGGCCCATTCGTCGAAGGTGCCGACCCCGGCGAGCCCTCCGCCGCTGCTAGAGCCGGATATGGCGGACGAGGTGCCGCTGCCGACATGTTGCGTGCCGCCGCTCGGGAAGCCGTTGCTATTACTAGTCGTACCGCTGCTGGAACTTCCTCCGCCGGGGCCGCCGGAACTGCCGCTGGGGAATCCGCCGGTGCCCGTGCTGCTCGTGCCGCCGGTCGAGCGCTGACCGCCTCCGCCCCCGCTGAAGCTGCCGCCCCCGCCGCCGCCGAAGCCCGAGCCGAAGGCGTTGTTCCAGGACGCGCGCCACGACGAGATCGGGTTGGTGAGGGATCGGGACCAGCCGCGCTTCTCCGCGTGCAGCCAGTCCAGCCAGTCGCCGGTGATGTCCTTGAGGTACGCCGCGTACGCACCGGCCGAGGCGATCGGCAGCAGCAGCGCGGGTGAGTGTGCCAAGGCCCGGCGCGAGGGCCGCGAGGTCAGGAACATCACCGCGATGCCGGCGAGCACGAACAGGCCGTTGATCCGGATCGTGCAGGCGAAGGCGAGCAGGATCCCGGAGCGCACCCACTGCCCCTTGCGCGCCGCGAGCCAGGCCGGGACGGCGAAGGCGAGGAAGAGCGACTCGGTGTAGCCGACCGCCAGGAAGACCGCGGCGGGCGCGCACACCAGCAGCAGCACGGCCGTCCGCGAAGCCCGCAACCGGGTCGCCGGGTCCGCGTCCGGATGCCGCCGGTCGTACTCGAACTCTGTCAGCCGGGCCAGCGCGACGACCGCGACCCCGCCCGCGACGAGCGAGAGCAGCAGCCCGGACACGGCCCAGTTGCGCACCACGAAGTGCGTCAAGCGAAGTGCCATCGGATAGCCGGGCAGGAACGCGGTGATGTTCTCGTCGTAGGACGGGCCTTTGCCGCTGGTGTAGCCGTACTCGGCGATCGTCAGATACCGGTACCAGTCCCAGTGCTGCCACAGGTTCAGCCAGGACGAGGATTTGCCGCTGGACGTCGCGTATCTCGAGTAAAGGCTGATCAGTAGCAGGACGGCGCGCGTGATCACCCAGACGCCCAGCGCGGTCCGGTCGACTGGTCGCAGCCGCCAGCGCGCGGGCACTGATGGCGGGTTCGTAGTACCGGCCTGCTGGGACGAATGGGGGGACACGGAGGTACTAGTGCTCATCGATTCACCGATCGGGGGACGGATAACGCCTCGTCAACGACGGTAAGACGGTCCGATGAGCGGGATCTGAGAAGTGTTTTCCAGAACGCCTCAATGTTCAGACTGATCTGCCTTAGGGCGCGGGATCGCTGCACAGCCGCGCATGCAGATGCTCGTCGTGCCACGCTCCGTCGGCGTAGCGGAAGGACTGGCGCAGGGTGCCCTCGTGCGCGTACCCGGCCTTCGTGGCGACGCGGCAGGACCCGGGGTTGAGGACGGCGTGCCGCAGTTCGATCCGGCGCAGGTTCAGGCCGCCCGCCGCCTTCGGACTGAAGGCCCAGCGGCTGAGCGCGCCGAGCGCGAGCGACGCCTGGCCGCGGCCGCGCCAGTGCGGCAGGATCCAGTAGCCCGCCTCGCCGATGTCCTCGCCCTGCCCCTCGAACACCGCCGCCGGGCCCACGGCCCGCAGCATGATCGCCCCGACGAGTTCGTCCCCGTCCGCCGTGCTGATCGCGAAGCCGGCGCGCAGTGCGAAGTGCCACCGCTCGTGGTTCCAGTCCACCCACTGCCCGACGTTCTCACTGCTCGGCAGGACCGCGCCGTACCTGCCCCAGCGCCGGATCTCCGGGTCCGCCCAGCCGCGTACGAGCACGTCCGCGTCGCTGTGCCGCCAGGGCCGCAGCAGCAGCCCCGCCTCGCTGATCTCCGGCTGGCCCATACCTGTCTTTCTCCCTCGTGATCCATCATCGCGTCCCGATGGAGCCGCGGCGGCGGCGCGCATGCCTATTGAAGCCTTAAGAAGTGCAGCGCGCACTGTCGTTAAGCCGCCCCGGTCGCTTACGATGACATATCGACCGGTCGACGCCGGTTGGCTCAGGCTGCGTCCACACAAAGGCTGCGTCCGATTTTCTAGCAAGGAGCCGTTCCCAAAGTGCCTGCCCTCTTCGACAAGGTCCTGCGCGCCGGCGAAGGGAAGATCCTTCGCAAGCTGGCCAAGACGGCCGAGCTCATCAACTCGATCGAGGACGACTTCGCCGACCTCACCGACGACGAGCTACGCGCCCTCACGGACGAGTACAAGCAGCGCTACCAGGACGGCGAAACGCTGGACCAGCTGCTGCCCGAGGCCTTCGCCACGGTGCGCGAGGCGGCGCAGCGGGCCATCGGACAGCGCCACTACGACGTGCAGCTGATGGGCGGCGCCGCGCTGCACATGGGCAACATCGCCGAGGCGCGCACCGGCGAGGGCAAGACCCTCATGGGCACGCTGCCCGCGTACCTCAACGCGCTGGCCGGCGAGGGCGTGCACATCGTCACCACCAACGACTACCTGGCCGAGCGCGACGCGGAGTGGATGGGCCGGATCCACCGCTTCCTCGGCCTGACGGTCGGCGTGATCCTGGCGAACATGACGCCGGACCAGCGCCGCGAGGCCTACAACTGCGACATCACCTACGGCACGAACAACGAGTTCGGCTTCGACTACCTGCGCGACAACATGGCCTGGGACAAGGCCGACCTCGTGCAGCGCGGCCACTTCTTCGCGTGCGTGGACGAGGTGGACTCGATCCTGATCGACGAGGCCCGTACCCCGCTGATCATCTCGGGCCCGGCGGACCAGGCCACCAAGTGGTACGTGGACTTCGCCCGGATCGCGGCGCGGCTGGCCGAGGACACCGACTACGAGGTCGACGAGAAGAAGAAGACCGTCGGCATCCTGGAGCGCGGCGTCGAGCGGGTCGAGGACCTGCTCGGCATCGACAACCTCTACGAGTCGGTGAACACCCCGCTGGTCGGCTACCTGAACAACGCGATCAAGGCCAAGGAGCTGTTCAAGAAGGACCGCGACTACGTGGTCATGAACAACGAGGTCATGATCGTCGACGAGCACACCGGCCGCATCCTCGCCGGGCGCCGCTACAACGAGGGCATGCACCAGGCGATCGAGGCCAAGGAGGGGGTGGAGATCCAGAACGAGAACCAGACGCTGGCCACCATCACCCTGCAGAACTACTTCCGCCTCTACGACAAGCTCGCCGGGATGACCGGTACCGCGCTGACCGAGGCGGCGGAGTTCCACCAGATCTACAAGCTCGGCGTGGTCCCGATCCCGACGAACAAGCCGATGGTGCGCGCGGACCGGCAGGACCTGATCTACATGACCGAGGAGGCCAAGTTCAAGGCCGTGGTCGCGGACATCGAGTCCTGCCACGCCGAGGGCCAGCCGGTGCTGATCGGCACCGTCTCGGTGGCGAAGTCGGAGTACCTCTCCCAGCAGCTGCGCAAGCAGGGCATCCCGCACGAGGTGCTCAACGCGAAGTACCACGAGCGCGAGGCGCAGATCATCGCGCAGGCCGGGCGCAAGGGCGCGGTCACCGTGGCCACCAACATGGCCGGTCGAGGCACCGACATCAAGCTCGGCGGCAACGACGAGGCGCTGGCCGAGGCCGAGCTGCAGCAGCGCGGTCTGACCCGGGCCGAGACGCCGGAGGAGTTCGACGCGGCCTGGCCCGAGGCGCTGGAGAAGGCCAAGAAGGCCGTCGCCGTCGAGTTCGAGGAGGTGCGCGAGGCGGGCGGCCTCTACGTCCTCGGCACCGAGCGGCACGAGTCCCGCCGGATCGACAACCAGCTGCGCGGCCGTGCCGGACGCCAGGGCGACCCGGGCGCGTCGCGGTTCTACCTCTCGCTCGGCGACGACCTGATGCGGCTGTTCAAGGCTCAGATCGTGGAGCGGGTGCTGGCCGCGGCGAACGTGGCCGACGACGTGCCGATCGAGTCGAAGATGGTCACCCGCGCGATCCAGTCGGCGCAGAGCCAGCTGGAGCAGCAGAACTTCGAGATCCGCAAGAACGTCCTGAAGTACGACGACGTGATCAACAAGCAGCGCACGGTGATCTACGCCGAGCGGCTGCGCGTCCTCGAGGGCGAGGACCTGCGCGATCACGTGCGGCACATGATGGAGGACACCGTCCGCAGCTACGTCGAGGCGGCCACCTCGGAGGGCTACTCCGAGGACTGGGACCTCGAGAAGCTCTGGACCGCGCTGCGCACCCTCTACCCGGTCTCGATCACGCTCGATGAGGTCGAGGAGTCGGTCGGCAGCAAGTCCGGCATCACGGCGCAGATACTGACCGAGGAGCTGACCGCCGACATCCTCACCGGGTACGACAAGCGCGAGGCGACGCTGTCCGAGACCATCACCCGGGAGCTCGAGCGCCGGGTCGTGCTTTCGGTGCTCGACCGCAAGTGGCGCGAGCACCTGTACGAGATGGACTACCTGCAGGAGGGCATCGGCCTGCGGGCCATGGCGCAGCGCGACCCGCTGGTCGAGTACCAGCGCGAGGGCTTCGACATGTTCAACGCGATGATGGACGCCATCAAGGAGGAGTCGGTCGGCTACCTGTTCAACCTGGAGGTCCAGGTCGAGGCGGCCAGCGACGACCCGGAGGCCCAGGCCCGCGCCGAGGCCGCCACCGCCCAGCTCAACGCCAAGGGCCTGGACGCGCCGAAGCAGCCGGCCAAGCTCAACTACTCCGCCCCCGGTGAGACCGGCGACGCCGAGGAGCGCACGGTCGTCAACGACGCGGCGCCGCAGGACGCGAAGCCGGAGCCGAAGCAGAACCGCAACCAGGGCCGGCGTCGCAAGAAGTAGCGAAGAGAGCGAAGCCGAACAGGCCGCTCGGATGCCCCGTCAGGTACGTCACCTGGCGGGGCATCAGTCTGTTCCGGCATCTGCTGACCGGCCCAGCGGGGCTCACCGTATCGAGTGATCTTGACGTAAGTAGGGCAACGTATCGCCCCCTTCGACAGTCTGACGTGGCATCAGAGTCTCCAGGGTCTCGATCTAGAACGGGGCGAAAGATGCTCGAAGATGACACCTTCTTCATCACCGAGGTGAGCCTGACCGACAGCGGCCTGCAGCGGGTGGCCGGAGCCCTGGCCGACTACGGCGGCTCGGCGCCGCCGCCCGGGCAGCGCGGCTGGCTCAGGTCCTGGGTGACCGGCTGGACCCACCGACTCGACGTGGATCCGCTGGGCCTGCCGCAGCCCGAGCCGATCGCGGGCGTGGGCCGGCTGGCCGAGGCCGTGGTGGACGTGCTGCTCGAGCGCAGGCCGCTGGAGCAGATGCGCCGCTGGCTCTCCCGCGACGTGGTCGGCCAGCTGACCTCGCCCTACGGGGTCGGGGGACCCGCGGGCGCGCTCGGCGGCCCGGCGGTCGTCCCCGGCGGCCCGATCGGCACCAGCCCGGCCCCGGGCGAGCGCCGCGCCCCGAGGTTCGCGTCCCGCTCGATGATCCGCTCGGTGCGCCTGCACCAGCCCGCGGCCGGCATCGTCGAGTCCACGGTCGTCGTGCAGGACGGCACCCGGGTCCGCGCGGTGGCGCTCCGCTTCGAGCAGTCCGCGCCGCTCGGCCAGAGCCAGAGCCGGCAGGGCAGGCCCGTCGGCTTCGACTGGCTGTGCACCGCCCTGCAGTTCAACTGATCTGATCAGCGGATTGTCTGGGCGTTTCCAGGTGGCCGGCGCGGCACTTCGCCCACACCAGGGCTTAGTGCCGCACGGCCCGCCGGGCCTCCACCGGCTGCGGACCGCCGCTCGGCACCAGTTCGGGATCGCCCGCGACGACCGCGCGGCCGGTGCGCCTGCGGTCGTACGGCAGGGCGAACTCGAGGCCGAAGGCGGCGATGGCGAAGCGGGGGAGGTCGAACCAGGAGCCGACGAGCACGGCGCGCGGGATCCAGCCGGGCTGGAACTTGTCGTTGAAGCGGTAGAGCGAGTCGACCTGGATCAGCGGGTCGAGCAGGCCGATGGCCCGGATCGTCGTGCGCTGCGTCCTGGTCAGCGACTCGGGGGCCGACCTGGCCTGGGCGAGCAGCGGGCGGAAGGCGGCGAAGTTGAGGGAGACCTTGGTGTAGCCGTGGGTCCGGGCGTATTCGATCACGTCGACGATCAGCCGCTCGTTGACGCCGTTCGGGGAGAGCGGGGTCCTCGGCATCACATCGAGCGAGAGCGCCGCGTTGTCGCCCGAGTGGCCCGCGGGCAGGTACCGCTGGAACGCGACGGCGTAACCCTCCGGGGCCATCGCCACCGCCACCAGCGCGTCCGGGTGCACGCCGCGGGCCATGGCGTCGAGGTTCATGGCGAAGCCGTGCTCCCGGCCGGACGCGCCGAGCCACTCGCGGTGGATGCGACGCAGTTGGCCGGCGAGGCCGGGGGCCAGGCTGCGCTCGGGGATGATCTCGGTGACGAGGCCGGCCCGCTCGGTGCGATGGACGGCCTGGCGTACGTTGCGCATGGTCCGTCCGCGCAGGGTGAAGGCCGCCGAATCGACGATCACCTCGTCGCCGATGCCGATGCAGCGCATGCCGCGCTCCTGCCAGAGCGGCCGGGCCACCGGGCCCGCTCCCAGGACCGCTGGTCGCCAGCCGCTGCGCTCCACCAGCGTGCTGAATTCGGCCACCGCTCCCGGCCACGAATCGACCGCGCCGATCGGATCTCCGCTGGCCACGGCCATGCCGGCGAGCGCGCGGTAGGAGATCGCCGCCCGGTTGTCCGGGGAGAACACGTAGCTCTTGTCATACCGGAGCGCGAAGGGGGCGAGCGTCTCCGAGTCCGGGTGGGAGACCATCGCCCGCAGGATCGCCCGCTGGGCCCGGTTGCCGGGGCGCGGGGCGGGGGCCGAGGCGAGCAGCCAGCCGAGGACGAACACCAGCAGCGCGCCGCTGAGCAGGGCGAGGCTGTTGATCTGCCAGGCCGGTCCGTTGAACGCGGCCGGGCCCGGGTTGGCCGCGGCCACCGAGACGACCTCGCGGCCGATGTCCGGGGCCGACAGCGGCGTCTCGAAGCGGCCGCGCTCCATGAAGAGGCCGCCGCCGCCGACGACGAGGATCGCGGTCGCGGAGAACGCGCTGATCTCGGCCGTCTGCCGCAGCCTGTCGGCGTTCAGCGGGACCCGGAACCTGGCCCGCGCGTGCCAGAAGCCGATGATCGCGAAGCCGAGCGGGGCCAGCCGCCACGGGGCAGCCGGGCTCGGCGCGATGGCCGCCTCGATCTCGGCGCCGGCGCTCCACACCAGCAGGCTCAGCGTCAGCGCCCACGCCGTCTGCCGGCCGCGGGCCAGTCCCCAGCCGAGCACCAGCAGCACCGCCGCGAGCAGCACCGCGTGCGGTCCGGTCGGATTGGTGCCGCAGACGGTGAGCGCGAGGCCGGTGAGCCAGCCCGGCTCGGACAGCAGCGCATAGCCGAGCATGACCGTACCCGCGCCGGCCACGAGCGCGGCGAAAGGCCAAATCGTGCGCTCGTGCCGGTCGCCAAGTACCGAGCCGCTCGCCTGGGCCTGGCGGACAGTCCTCACATTCATGGCTACCTCCCCGCAATAGTGCAACTACCCGCGGGGCGGGCGGATTCCCCTCCTCACCCAGAGTTGTCGAGTCGTTATGGAGGTGCATAGGGCACGTTCGTCATCCGTACCGCGCGGCGGACGCGCCCCCTGGGATATGCGCCGTCCCACGCGCCCCGTCCGCCCCCGGCCAGAACCGCCGCCGTGCGGATCAGCCCTCTGGCCCAGTCCCGTTGCTGCGTCCGGGGGAAGTCGGTGGAGCGGCCCCGCCGCGTGGCCGACAAAAGCTTATGAGATGGTGAAGAACGTGTTGGAGAACGTACGGAGCCGTCACGCGCAGCTGCCCGTCGTGCGCCGCGGACTGGTGCTCGGCGGCGGCGGGACGCTCGGCGCGGCCTGGATGATCGGCGCCCTGCGCGCACTGGAGCAGGAGACCGGCTTCGACGTCCACGCCGCTCAGGTGATCGTCGGCACCTCGGCCGGGTCCATTCTCGCCGCGCTGATCGGCGCCGGCGCGGGGGTCGAGGACCTGTGGCACCACCAGCGCGGCGAGGAGGTCACCGGCGGCCCGCTGGCCGGTCGCGTGTTCGACTACGACCAGGCCGCGGGCGGGGCCGCGCCGCCCTTCCCGATCCCCGGCCTCGGCTCGCCGCGGCTGATCGCGCGCTCGGTGCGCCATCCGCGCCGCTACCCCGGCACCGCCGTGCTCTCCGCCTTCATGCCGCCGGGACGCGGCTCGCTCGGCGACATCGGGGAGATGGTCGAGGACGTCATCCCCTCCGGCACCTGGTCGCCGCACCCCGGGATCCGCATCATCGCCATGAACTACGACTCGGGCGAGCGGGTCGTGTTCGGCCGCGCCGGGGCGCCGCCGATCGGGCTCGCGGAAGCGGTCGTCGCCTCCTGCTCGATCCCCGGCTGGTTCCCGCCCGCGCGCGTCGGCGAGCACCGCTACGTGGACGGCGGCGCGGTCTCCAATACGAATATCGACGTGCTGGACGCCGCGGAGATGCCCGGCGGCCGGGCGCTGGACGAGATCTATGTGCTGGCCCCGAGCGCGGCGCGCGGCTACGACAAGCCGAACAGCGTGATGGGCAGGATCGAGCGCGGCTACCGGCACCATGCGACCCGGCAGATGCTGCACGAGGTCATCCAGGCCCGCAAGGAGGGGACTACCGTGCACGTCCTGTGCCCGGGACCGGAAGATCTCGAAGTGCTCGGCGCCAACCTGATGGATCCGAGCCGTCGGGTCGGGGTGCTGGACACGGCGCTGCGCACCGTCGCGGCGGGCCTCGCCTCCTCGCCCGAGTTCCATCCCGAGGCCGCGCCGCACGTGCGCTGATCCAAGGATCCGCCGAGGCGTCGAGGCGTTAACCGTTAACCTCAGTGCCATGCGCGTCTACCTGCCTGCCACCCTGCCCCTGCTCGCGCGCCTCTCCGCGGACGGCGAACTGCCGCTGCCGGACGGCTTCGCGGTCACCGAGTCGCTGCGGGCCTGGTACGCCGAGGGCGGCGAGGAGGAGCTGGAGTACGCCGCGTTGACCGCAGCCGCCCGCGCCTCGCTGCGCCAGTTGGCCGACGCGCCTGACGCGCAGCGCTGCCGCGTGGTGATCGTCTCCGACCTCCCGGACGCGCGGATCGCCGCCGAAAAAGGCGACTCGGAGCCCGGTGTGATCAAGATCACAGGCTCCGTGCGTTTGATCGACATCGCCGCGCTGCACGTCGACGAGGCGGGCGCACAGGAGTCCGTCTCGGCCGCGGCGAGCGCCCTTTCCGCCGCCGCCGAGGGTGACGCCGACGCGCTGTTCACCGTGGACGCGGTCGAGGACCACGACCTGCTCTGGTACGGCGCACAGGAGCTCGGCGATCTGCTCTAGCCGCGCCGATCTTCGCTCCCGCGTTCCCTCGCTCGGTCCACACTGTAGGAATCCACAACCCAGACGTAACAACGTGATCGGACAGCCGCATCCCGGCGTTCCACTTTGGCGGGTAGCCTTTCAGGCGTACCCGAGGCCGGGAACCGCCCCGGCCTAAGTCTTTTTGCCGTGCAAGGGCGCACGGCTGGTATGGAGCGAGCGCTCATGGTGACGCAACTGGACTCGGCTAAGACGGCGCTGCTCGGGGAGGCGGCCGAACTGGCCGGATCCGGCGGGCACGCGGACACGGTAGGAGAGGCGGTGATCAACCGCTACTACCGGCATGTGGCCCTCGACGATCTCGCCGACCGGAGCCCGGCCGACCTGGTCGGCGCCGCCGCCTCGAGCGCCGAGCTGGCCGCGCGGCGCCCGCAGGGCACCGCCAAGATCAGAGTTCTCACTCCCACGGCCGAGGACGGCTGGGGCACCGGCCGCAGCCGCCGCAGCGTGGTGGAGATCGTCACCGACGACATGCCCTTCCTGGTCGACTCGGTCACCGCCGAGCTCTCCCGCCGCGGCCACGGCATCCACCTCGTCGTGCACCCGGTGCTCACGGTCGACCGGGACGTCGCGGGCAACCTGCGCAAGGTGCACGACGTCGACCCGGACTTCGAGCCCGAGGGCGGCACCGTCGAGTCCTGGATGCACATCGAGATCGACCGGCAGGCCGACGACCCGGCCAAGATCGCCGCGCTCGAGTCCGATCTGCGCAGGGTGCTGCGGGACGTGCGCGAGGCCGTCGAGGACTGGCCGAAGATGAAGAACGCCGTCCTCGCCGCCGCCGACGCGCTCGACGGCGCGCAGGGCGCCGCCGCGCAGGCCGCGGGCCTCGACTTCGAGGAGCTGTCGGCCGGTCAGGAACTGCTGCGCTGGCTGGTGGTCGGCCACTTCACGTTCCTCGGCTACCGCGAATACGAGCTGGTCACCGACGGCGGCGAGGACCGGCTGCGCGCGGTCCCGGGCACTGGCCTGGGCATCCTGCGCTCCGACCAGCCGCAGAACGCGCCGAGCACCTTCGCCAAGCTGCCGCAGGAGGTCCGGGTCAAGGCCCGCGAGGCACGGCTGCTGGTGCTGACCAAGGCCAACTCCCGGGCGACCGTGCACCGCCGCGGCTACCTCGACTACATCGGCGTCAAGATCTTCAACGAGGCCGGACAGGTCATCGGGGAGCGCCGCATCCTCGGCCTGTTCTCGGCCGCCGCGTACTCCGAGTCGGTGCAGCACATCCCGGTGGTCCGGCAGAAGATCCGTCAGGTCCTCGACATGCACGGATACTCGCTCAACTCGCACTCGGGCAAGGACCTGCTGCAGATCCTCGAGTCCTACCCGCGCGACGAGCTGTTCCAGATCCCGGTGGGCGAGCTCGCCGAGATCTCCGGCGCGGTGCTCCACCTCCAGGAGCGCCGCCGGGTCAGGCTGTTCCTGCGCAAGGACGTGTACGGGCGCTTCTTCTCCGCGCTGGTCTACGTGCCGCGCGACCTGTACAACACCTCGAATCGGCTCAAACTCCAGGAGATCCTGCTCAAGGAGCTGCACGGCAAGGTCATCGACTACACCGTCCAGTCGACCGAGTCGGTGCTCACCCGGCTGCACTTCGTCATCCGGATGGAGCACGGCGAGCGGCTGCCCGAGGTGGACGCCGAGCGGATCGAGCGTCTCCTCGCCGAAGCGCTGCGCTCCTGGAACCGCGCTCTCGAGGACCTGCTGACCGAGCAGCTCGGCGAGGAGCGGGCCAGCGCGCTGACCGCCGAGTACAAGGACGCCTTCCCCGAGGGCTACAAGGCGGACTTCCCGCCCGGGCGCGCCGCCCAGGACCTGGCCAGGATCGAGGCCATCCACGCGGACGACCGCACCGACTCCTCGCTGGCCGTCTACCGCCGCCCCGACGCCGCGCCGGACGAGTACCGGCTCAAGATCTTCCGCGTCGGCCGGATGATCACGCTGGCCGAGGTGCTGCCGATCCTGCAGCGCTTCGGTGTCGAGGTGCTCGAGGAGCAGCCCTACGAGCTGACTCGGACGAGCGGCGACGCGGCCTGGATCCTGGACTTCGGGCTGCGCGTGTCCGACCCGGAGACGCTGCGCGACCCCGCGTCGCGGGACCGGTTCACCGCCGCGTTCGCCGCCGTGTGGTCCGGGCTCGCGGAGAACGACGGCTTCAACACCCTCGTCCTCGGCGCCAACCTGAACTGGCGTCAGGCCTCCATCCTGCGCGCGTACGTGAAGTACCTGCGGCAGGGCGGGATGACCTTCAGCCAGTCCCTCGTCGAGCAGGTGCTCGGCGGCAACACCCGGATCGTCCGGCTGCTGGTGCGGCTGTTCGAGGCCTCCTTCGATCCGGCGCACGCGGGCGCCGGCCACGAGCTCGTCGACGGCATGGGCGAGGAGATCGAGGGCGCGCTCGACACCGTCGCCTCGCTGGACGAGGACCGGATCCTGCGCTCGCTGCTCGGGGTGATCCGGGCCACGCTGCGGACGAACTTCTACCAGCCGGCCGCTGATGGCGGGCCCAAGCCGTACATCTCGTTCAAGATCAACGCCCCCGCGGTGCCCGAGCTGCCGATGCCGCGGCCGCGCTTCGAGATCTGGGTCTACTCGCCCCGGGTCGAGGGCGTGCACCTGCGCTTCGGCAAGGTCGCGCGCGGCGGTCTGCGCTGGTCGGACCGGCGCGAGGACTTCCGGACCGAGATCCTCGGCCTGGCCAAGGCGCAGATGGTCAAGAACGTGGTCATCGTCCCGGTCGGGGCCAAGGGCGGGTTCGTGGTCAAGAACCCGGTCGACCCCTCGAACCGCGAGGCTTTCATGGCCGAGGGCATCGCCTGCTACCAGATGTTCATCAGGGGTCTGCTGGATATTACGGACAACCTGGTCGACGGCGTGATCGTGCCCCCGACCAACGTCGTGCGCTACGACGGGGACGACCACTACCTCGTCGTCGCCGCGGACAAGGGCACCGCGACCTTCTCCGACATCGCCAACGCGGTGGCGGCGGAGTACGGGTTCTGGCTCGGCGACGCCTTCGCCTCCGGCGGTTCGGTCGGCTACGACCACAAGGTGATGGGCATCACCTCGCGCGGCGCCTGGGAGTCGGTCAAGCGGCACTTCCGCGAGCTCGGCGTGGACACCCAGACGCAGGAGTTCAGCGTCGTCGGCATCGGCGACATGTCCGGCGACGTCTTCGGCAACGGCCTGCTGCGCTCGGAGCACGCGAGGCTGATCGCGGCCTTCGACCACCGGCACATCTTCATCGACCCCAGCCCGGACGCGGCGACCTCGTACGCCGAGCGCAAGCGGCTGTTCGACCTGCCGCGCTCGAGCTGGGCGGACTACAACACGAAGCTGATCTCCGACGGCGGCGGCGTCTTCCCGCGCTCGGCCAAGTCGATCCCGGTCACCCCGCAGGTGCGGCGCGCCCTCGGCCTGCCCGACGGCGTCACCCGGACCACGCCCGCCGAGCTGATGCGCGCTGTGCTGCTGGCGCCGGTGGACCTGCTGTGGAACGGCGGCATCGGCACGTACGTGAAGTCGGCCGCCGAATCGAACGCGGACGTCGGCGACAAGGCCAACGACGTGATCCGGGTCAACGGGGCGCAACTGCGGGTCAAGGTCGTCGGCGAGGGCGGCAACCTCGGCTTCACCCAGCTCGGCCGGATCGAGTACGCGCTGCAGGGCGGCCCCGCGAGCACCGGCGGCCGGATGAACACGGACGCGCTGGACAACTCGGCGGGCGTGGACACCTCGGACCACGAGGTCAACATCAAGATCCTGGTCGACCAGGCGGTGAAGTCCGGCGTGCTCAAGGCCGAGGAGCGCACCGAGCTGCTGGCCTCGATGACCGACGAGATCGCCGACCTGGTGCTCGCCGACAACTACGGCCAGAACGTCGCGCTGGCCTCGTCCGTCGCCCAGGCCCCGCAACTGCTGCACGTCCACGCGCGGTACATGCGTGCGCTGACGGCCGAGGGCCACCTGAACCGGGACCTCGAGTTTCTGCCGCGCGACCGGGTGATCGCCGAGCGGCGTTCCGCGGGTCAGGGCCTGACCCAGCCCGAGCTCGCCGTGCTGCTGGCCTACACCAAGATCGTGCTCAACGAGGAACTGCTGGCCAGCGAGCTGCTCGAGGACCCGTACCTCGAGGCGGACCTGTTCAGCTACTTCCCCAGCGCGGTCCGCGAGCGGCTGCGCGATCTCATCGCCACGCACCCGCTGCGCCGCGAGATCATCGCCACCCAGGTCGTCAACAACCTGGTGAACAACGCCGGGATCACCTTCCTGTTCCGGATGCGCGAGGAGACCGGGGCGAGCGCCGAGGAGATCTCCCGGGCGCACACCGTGGCCCGCGAGGTCTTCAACCTGGACAGCTTCTGGAAGGCCGTCGACGAGCTGGACAACAAGGTCCCGGCCGAGGTCCAGACGAGGATGCGGCTGGCCGGGCGACGGCTGACCGAGCGCGGCGCCCGCTGGTTCCTGCTCAACCGCAAGCACCCGCTGGACCTCTCGGCCCAGGTCGAGGCGTTCTCCGCGGGCGTGGCCGAGGTCTGCGCGCAGCTGCCGAAGCTGCTCAAGGGCGGCGACCTGCAGCAGCTGAACTCGGCCACCGCCGAACTGGTGGAGGCGGGGGTCCCGCAGGTGCTGGCGGCCCGCTGCGCCGCCGCGTCCGCCGCCTACTCGGCGCTCGGCATCGTCGAGGTGGCCTGGGACAGCGGCCGCGCTCCGGTCGAGGTCGCCGAGTGCTACTTCGACCTGGTGGACCGCCTCGGGATAGGAGCGCTGCGGGACCGTATCACGGCCCTGCCGCGCACCGACCGCTGGGAGACGATGGCCCGCGCCGCCGTCCGCGAGGACCTCTACGCCGCCCAGGCCGAGCTCACCTTCGACGTCCTGGCCGCCGCCCCCGGCGAGGCCGACGCCGAGGCACGCTTCGGCTTCTGGGTCCAGAAGAACCAGGCGGCGGTCGAGCGCGCCAGGGCGATCCTCGGCGAGATCTCCTCGGCGGATGCCTTCGACCTGGCCATCCTGTCCGTCGCGCTCCGGGTGATCAGGACCCTGCTGCGAGCGAACTCGATGTAAGAGGTTGATGGGACAGATCGGCGGCGTGCTCCCGAGGTGGAGCGCGCCGCCGGTTTGCTTGCTTGCTTGGTTTACCGCGTCGCGGCGGCTGCACGCGACGTGGACTCACCGGCCAGCGCGGCTCGCCCCGCGCTCTCGACCAGCAGGGCCAGGTCCGTCGGCGTGCCCGGCTGCAGGGGGAGCGAGCCGGTGCTGCTGACGCCGGCGCGGTTCGCGAGCTGGTCGCCCAGGCGGCGCCAGTCGTCCACGGCGACGTGCGCCCTGGCGGTGGCGGTCGAGGCCATTCGACCGCTGACTCTGGGCACCTGGACCGGCAGCACCCGGCCGTCCGGCAGGGCCAGCCAGCCGCGGCCGGGGAGGCTGGGTCGGATCGCCGCGGCGTCGGGGATCGAGACGAGGCGGCGGGACTCCTCGGGGCCGTAGGTGCGTAGCGCGAGGCGCAGGTCCAGCTCCTCGCACAGCTCGCCGTCGAGGAGGCGGCGGGCCGGGCCGTCGTCGAGCGTCACGCCGAGCAGCAGGTGCACGCCGTGCGGGCGGCCCTCCTGGGCCAGCTCCGTCAGCTCCTTGAGGAACCACGGGTGCCGCACGGCCAGCCGGTCCAGGCCGTCCACGCCGACCAGCAGCCGCTGCCCCGGCTCGCGCCGCTGGCGGGTGGCGGCCAGCAGGTTGCGCAGGTCCTGTTCGGTCGCCGAGTCGACGTGCCTGGCCACGTGCGGCAGCCTCGCGGTCTCGCCCCAGGACGGACCGTTTCCGCCGGAAACGAGCAGCACGCGCAGCCGCTCGGGCGGCGTCGGCAGCGCCGCTGAGCACAGGATCGAGCGCAGCGCCTCGGAGATGCCGGCGCCGGACGCGCCGCCGACCAGGATGTGGTGCCCCGTCAGTTCCGCCCGCACCGCCCCGTGGCTGTCCGCCCCGAGCACGACCGATAAGCCAGTGCCCGACTCGCGCACCGCGTTCCAGCGGGCCGAGAGCTTCGTCGGGGTGAGTAGGTCCAGTTCCAGCAGCGGCAGCAGTCTTGCCTCTTCGGGCAGTTGACGCTGGTTCGTGCCGTGTATGCCCTGGACGCCGCCCTCACGCGAATCCCGCAGCGGCGCCAGCGCGTGTGCGAAACGCAGCGCCCACTGAGGCGAGGTCAGGTCCGCCAGTATTGGAAAGGGCACAGCGCCTTCCATGGGCAGCGCCTTGGGCCGCTCAAGGCGCAGCCGGGTGTGCACCTCGCCGCCGACCGTGGCCACCGCGCCCACGCCCTCCGGCAGCTCCTCCGCGCGGTTGGCCACCACGATCGCGTGCATGCCCACGCGCGGGCCCTCGGCCAGCAGCCGCAGCAGTTCCGGCGGGTACTTGGCCTCCACCGCCGGTTCGCCGCGATCCAGCACCAGCACCGTGCGACGCCCCGGCCAGGGCTCGTCGCTGCCGCGCAGCGCCCCCTGCCGCGCCTCCAGACGCACCGTCAGCTCGGCCAGGCGCCCGGCCAGCTGGTCGCCGTCGAAGCCGACCATGGCCCGGCAGTTCTGGCCGTCCTGCGGCGCGCAGTGCGGCAGCCAGGTCGTCCAGCGCCAGCGCTCGGCCCCGTCCGTGCACAGCACCACGAGGTCCACGTCCAGCGGCGAGCAGAGCGCCGCCAGCTGGGCCACCAGGCTCCTCGCCAGCGCGCGCACCGAGTACGAGCCCGAGGTCCCCGCGTCCGTCCGCTCGGAGCCCAGCAGGTCGTGCAGGACCGGGTCCTCTTCCTCCGGACGCTCGTCGCCGCCCTCGGCCGCCACCAGGCCGAGCACGCCCACCTCGGCCAGGTCCACCGTCACCGGCGCCGCCGGGACCCGTGGTCGGAAGCTGCGCGCGCCCTGGCCGACCGTCAGCGCGGAGGGCAGCCGGGCCGTGCCGAGCCGCAGTTCGAGCAGTTCCGGCTCATCCCGGCCGCGGCTCCACAGGCCGAGACCGGGCCGCAGCGCCGTGGTCAGCAGCGAGGCCGGGTCCGGGTGCCGGGTGCGCCGCAAGCCCGACTCGACCGCGAGGGCCGCCGAGATCTTCGCCTCGGTCGCCGACTTGGCCTGCTCGAAGGCCGCCTGGGCCCGGCGCCGGGCCGCGGGCAGGCCGCGCGCGCCGGGCGGCTGCGGGAGTTCGAAGCGGGGCGAGGGGATCGCCGGGTGCATCCTCGGCACCACCCGCACCAGCACCCGGCCGAGCCGGTCAGGCTCCACCTCCAGCGAGACCTCGCCGTGCCGCAGCAGCAGCGTCGTCTCGCCGAGGCGCACCGGCGTCTGCGGCGGGAGCAGCACCGGCTCCTCGCCGATCCGGCTGCCGCCGAGCACCGTGCCGTTCGTCGAGCCGCAGTCGGCCAGCCGCACCCAGTCCGTGCTCACCGAGAGCACCGCGTGCCGCCGGGACAGATCGGGGTCCTCGATCCGGATGTCCGCCTCGGCGCCGCGCCCGATCGTCAGGCGCATTGCGGCGCAACCCGGCGCGGGCGGCGTCAGCAAGTGCACCCCTCCCGCGTCCGGACCGCCGATCACGTGCAGTTCCAGGTGCCCGGGCGGGGGGAGCGCGGCGGCCGGCTGATCCGCCGTCAGCACCGCCCCGTCCACCAGCGGCGGCACGCCCAGCGGATGATCCTCGGCCACGCGCCGGGCACCCACGTGGAAGACCGGCTCGGACAGCCCCGCGAGATTGGCCAGCTGCCCCGCCGCCGCGCGCAGCGGCGTCCCCGCCGGGGCCGTGACCAGCACGTCCAGCAGGGAGTTCGGGTTCGCGCCGCCGGCCGTGGCCCGGCCCGGGGCACGGGCTGGCCCGGTCGGCACACTGACGGACAGTCGCAGCTGCATGGGAGTACGCGGTCCTTGTGCGGCAGGGACGGGGAGGGGCTACCAAAGATAACGGTAGCCGAGAGTTCTGACAGTCTCCGCGTGTTCGCCGCGGCGATCTTGGTCGCCGTCCCGACGGACCTCCCGAAGGCGTCGACGCGGCGCTCCGACGGGCAACGGGGCGCCGGAATACCCTTCCGCCGGATTCTCCACGAGAATTAAGGTAGCGATTGGGGTACAAACCGCCATCCCCGACTCCGGCCGCTCATGCGGTCGCACTACGCTGGCCTGGCACCACCGCCAGACCACCACATGGCGCCAACAGCAGCAGCTGTCGTTATCGCACCGCTTGCACCACCGTACGCCGCGAGGCCGGGGAGGAAAGGGTTTCCGTGGGTCAGCCGATCGGCAGCCGATATGAGCTGGAGACGCAACTGGGCCGTGGCGCCTTCGGCTCGGTCTGGCGTGGCCGGGTGCGCGACAGCGGGGAGGCCGTCGCGATCAAGGTGCTGCTCGAAGAGCTGGCCAACGACGCCGACGTGGTCACCCGCTTCCTGCGCGAGCGCAACGCCATGGTCGCGATGCGCCACCGCTCGCTGGTCTCGGTGCGCGACCTGGTCGTCGAGGGCGACCTGCTCGCCCTGGTGATGCAGCTGGTCGAGGGTCCGGACCTGCGCGCCTACCTGCGCGGCCGCGGCACCCTCGACGCCACCGAGTCGGCGCTGCTGGTGGCCGACGTCGCCGAGGCGCTGGCCGTCGCGCACGCCGCCAAGATCATCCACCGGGACGTCAAGCCCGCCAACGTGCTGCTGCAGCCGGAGGACGGCGGCTACCGGCCGCTGCTGACCGACTTCGGCATCGCGCGGCTGGCCGACGCCCCGTCCGTCACCCGCACCAGCCAGGTCGTCGGCACGCCGTACTACCTGGCCCCCGAGGTCATCTCCGGCCAGCAGCCGACGCCCGCGGTGGACGTCTACGCCAGCGGCATCATGTTCTACGAGCTGATGACCGGCCGCCCGCCCTTCCGCGGCAGCGACGCCATGGAGGTCTTCCAGGCCCACCAGACGCAGCCGCCGCCGCGCCCGGACGGCGTCTCCGACCCGCTCTGGTCGGTCATCGCCTCGGCGCTCGCCAAGGACCCGACCCGGCGCCCGGACGCCGGCCAGCTCGCGGTCCGGCTGCGCGCCGCCGTCGGCACCGGACGGCCCGGCTCGGCGGGGCGCCTGCCGGTGCACCCGCGCGAGGGCACCGTGGTGCTGCCCAAGCTCACCGAGGCCGAGCTCGCCCCGCCCACCGCCGCGCCGCCGAGCCGCACCCCGGCCGCCGCCGGAGTGGCCGCCGCGGGCCCGACCCGTCCGGTCGCCTACTCGGCCAACGCCGCCGCGGGCCCGGCGCCCGCCCCGGTGCTGCCGTCCTCGGCCCGGCCGGCCGCGAAGCCCGCCTCGTACCCGGCCCAGCCGGTCTTCCCCGGGCCCTCGCGCAGCCCGCACGACGCGATGCCCCAGCACCGCCCGGCCGCGTACGCCCCGCAGTCCCAGCAGGCCGCCTACCGCCCGCCGCAGCAGCGTCCCTCGGTTCCGCAGCAGCAGGCCGTGCGCCCGACCGCGCCGACCCAGCTGCGGCAGGCCCCGCGCCAGCCGCGCCCGGTCGCCTACGACCCGGTGCCGAAGAACGGCATCGGCTGCCTCGGCCGGATCGCGATCCTGCTGATCGTGCTGGCGCTGGCCGCGCTGATCGGCGTCGAGATCGGCAACAAGATCGCCAAGGACCGCGGCGAGCCCGGCATTCTGTCGCACAAGTTCGGTGTCTCCATCAGTCGTGAGCTCGGCGGGTTCCGTGGGTCTGCGCTCTGAACGGCCCCCGCACCACTAGGGTGAAGCCGTTCTCACAGCGGCCGAGTGGAGCGAGCAGTGACGCGGAGGATCGGTAGCCGGTACACGGTGACCAGAGTGATCGGCCGGGGCACGTGCGGGACCGTGTGGTCCGGCGAGGGCCCCGAGGGTCCGGTCGCGATCAAGCTGCTGCACGAGGAACTGACGGCGGATCAGACGCTGATCGCCCGCTTCGTCCAGGAACGCACCGTGCTCACCGGCCTGCGCCACCCGCGGATCGTCGGGGTGCGCGACCTCGTGGTGGACGGCAACGACCTCGCCCTGGTGATGGACCTGCTGAACGGCCCCGACCTGCGCGGCCGGCTCGACCGCGAGGGCCCGATGCCGCCGGAGCGGGCCGTGGGCGTCTGCGCGGACATCGCCGAGGCGCTCGCCGCCGCGCACGAGCAGGGCATCGTGCACCGCGACGTCAAGCCGGAGAACGTGCTGATCGACGCGGTGGGCCGGGGCCGGCTCACCGACTTCGGCATCGCCCGGCTCGTCGACGGGCCGCGGCGCAACCGGGCCACCCGCATCGTCGGCACGCCGGACTACCTCGCCCCCGAGGTCATCGAGGGCTGCCCGCCGGGCCCGGCCGTGGACGTCTACGCGCTGGCCACCGTGCTGTTCGAGCTGCTCACCGGCTGGACCCCGTTCGGCGGCGGCCACCCGGGCGCGGTGCTGCGCCGGCACGTGACCGAGCCGACCCCGCGGGTGCCCGGAATGCCCGACGAGCTCACCGAACTGATGGACCGTTGCCTGGGGAAGACCGCGGCGGCCCGGCTCTCGGCCGCCGAATTCGCCGCCGAGCTGCGCGAGATCCGGCCGCGGCTGGCCGGGCTTCCCGCGCTTCGGGTAGCCTCCCCGCGCGGAGACCGGACCGAGGAGTCCGGCTCGGCCGACAACGCGGGCACCGTCGCGCTGGTGCAGGCGGCCACCGACCCGCTCTCCGACGACTCGAGGTCGACCCACATCAACATGATGAAAGCGATCAAGGAACCGCTGGACCCGGAAACCGCCGAGGACGAGGCCGGGCCCGTGGTCGGGCGCCACCGCGGCCGCTGGGTGCTCGTCGCGGTCGGCGCGGGGCTGATCGCGCTGTCCCTGCTCGGATTCGCGCTCAGCCGGAACGATTCGAGCTCTGACCCGAACGGCTCGGGAGACGCCGCCGACGCCGCCACCCACGCCGCGTCGAGCGCGTCCGCCTCCACATCCGCCGTCGCCTCCGCGACCTCGACCTCGTTGGCCGCGCTGTCCGGCCCCGGCGGCTACGGCTTCGCCGCGTACTCGAACCTGCCCGCGCCCGCCTCGAACGTCGTCGGCGCCGTGCAGCTGGCCTACTTCGACGGCTTCCTCTACGCGGCGGCCACCGGCGCGGACGGCGACGTGCGCGTCTCCTCCGTGCCGGCCGGCACCAGCACGGCGGCCGCCAGCTGGACGATCGTGCCCGGCGTGAGCAGCTCCGCGCAGCCCGCCCTCGTCGGCGCGAGCGACGGCCTCGAGCTCTACGCCACCGCGTCCGGCGGCAAGGTCGAGCGGGCCGTGCTGAGCACCCCGGGCAACGGCTGGTCCGGCTGGGCCCAGCTCGGCACCGTGCACATCGCCGGAGCGCCCGCGGCCGCCGCGGACGGCGCGCGGACGATCGTCGTCGCCGCCTCGTCCGGCAAGCAGCTGGAGGAAGGCTCGGTCGCGGCGAACGGCAAGTTCTCCGACTGGCAGGCGCTCCCGCAGGCCGGTCTGATCGATCCTCAGGTCGCCGTCGCGGCGCACGGCAACGCCATCGCGGTCTACGTCGTGCGGGCCTCGGACGGCGCCACGATGCGGGTCTACGACAACGGCGGCGGCTGGCAGTCCGCCTGGCCGACCGGCGCCGCGGGCCAGCCGGCCACCGCGTACGCCGCCGACGGGAACCCGGACCTGTTCGTGCTCTCCGCCTCCGCCGGCCTCCAGGTCTTCGAGTTCACCGGCGCCGACCTGCAGGGAACGATGAGCTGGGTCTCCGCGGGCGTGAACACGGTCGATCCGCCCGGGGTGACCGGCGTACCCGGCGGCGGCGTGGCCCTGGCCGGGGTGAACTCCGACGGCTCGGTCTCGGTCTACACGACCTCCCACTGACAGCGGGGGAAACCCGGGAGAACGGTATGCCCCGCGTCGCGTAGTCTTGTGAGCTGTGCCGGTAGACCTTGCAGAAGAGCTCAAGAACCTCAAGTCCACGATGGCCTCGATCGAGGCGGTGGTGGACCTCGAAACGCTGCGCGCCGAGCTCAAGCGGCTCAACGAGGAGGCCGCCGCGCCGGACCTGTGGGACGACCAGGCCAAGGCGCAGCAGGTGACCAGCCGCCTGTCCCACGTGCAGGGCGAGCTGAGCCGGGTCGAGAACCTGCGGCGCCGGCTCGACGACCTCGACACGCTCTACGAGCTCGGGACCGCCGAGGAGGACGCGGACACCCTGACCGAGGCCGAGGCGGATCTGCCCGGCGTGGCCAAGGCGGTCTCCGAGATGGAGGTCCGCACGCTGCTCAACGGCGAGTACGACTCCCGCGAGGCGCTGATGACGATCCGCTCCGAGGCGGGCGGCGTGGACGCGGCGGACTTCGCCGAGATGCTGCTGCGGATGTACCTGCGCTACTGCGAGCGGCACAACTACCCGACCGAGGTCTACGACACCTCGTACGCGGAGGAGGCGGGCATCAAGTCCGCGACCTTCCAGGTCAAGGTCCCGTACGCGTACGGCACGCTCTCGGTCGAGCAGGGCACCCACCGCCTGGTGCGCATCTCGCCCTTCGACAACCAGGGCCGCCGGCAGACCTCGTTCGCCGGCGTGGAAGTGCTGCCGGTGGTCGAGCAGACCGACCACATCGACATCCCCGAGGACGAGCTGCGGGTCGACGTCTACCGGTCCTCGGGACCCGGCGGCCAGGGCGTGAACACCACCGACTCGGCCGTGCGGCTGACGCACCTCCCGACCGGCATCGTCGTCTCCTGCCAGAACGAGCGCTCCCAGCTGCAGAACAAGGCCTCCGCGATGGCGGTCCTGCAGGCCAAGCTGCTCGACGTGAAGCGGCAGGAGGAGCAGGCCAAGATGAACGCGCTCAAGGGCGACACCGGCGGTTCCTGGGGCAACCAGATGCGGTCCTACGTGCTGCACCCGTACCAGATGGTCAAGGACCTGCGCACCGAGTACGAGACCGGCAACACCACGGCCGTGCTCGACGGCGAGATCGACGGGTTCATCGAGGCCGCCATTCGGTGGCGGCGGCAGCGGTAGGCAGCGCTAGCCAGCGTTCCGCGGCGGCCGCACCACGCGGTCGCGCACGCATGACAAGACCGGCGTCCCCGGGAGATCCCTTCGCAGGTTTCCCGACAGGGCGCCGGTTTCCGCTTCAGCGCACGGTAATCGGACGGTAATCCCGTGCTTATGCGTGATTCATGGGCAAAAATGTGACCGGAGCCACATCTGGGTCACGCGAATCGGACGTCGAGGGCCACCGCTGCTATCAACGCGGCGATCGCCGCGAGCAGCATCCACCAGGTGGCGTTAAGTCCGTTCCGCCCGTATCCGTACTGGTCACGCGTGGCACGGCAAACGCGGCAGCGCCCCTCGGAAACCCGTCCCGCGCAGTTGGCGCACACCAGGTCGTCTAGTCGCATCGGCTCCTCCTCGTTACCCCATAGAACGCCCCGGCGTCGCCATCCGTTCCCTCCTACCCGGCCCCGGCGTCCTACACTCCAGGGAAGTTCGCGCAACCCCCTCCGGCGGGGGCGGCGTTCCTCACTACACTGCCGGACGTGATGCAACCGTGATTAGCTTCGAGAAGGTCAGCAAGACGTACCCGGGCCAGGAGCATCCCGCCCTGAGCGAGATGTCCCTGGAGATCGAGCGCGGCGAGTTCGTCTTCGTCATCGGTTCCTCCGGCTCCGGCAAGTCGACGTTCATGCGGCTGATCCTGCGCGAGGAGCGGCCGAGCACCGGCCGGGTCATCGTCGCGGGCAAGGACCTGTCCCGTCTTTCCAACTGGAAGCTGCCGCATCACCGACGGCTGATCGGCACCGTCTTCCAGGACTTCCGGCTGCTGCCGAACAAGACGGTCCACCAGAACGTCTCCTTCGCGCTCGAGGTGATCGGCAAGCCCAAGGGCCACATCAACAAGGTGGTGCCCGAGGTGCTCGACCTGGTCGGCCTCGACGGCAAGGAGGACCGGCTGCCAAGCGAGCTGTCCGGCGGTGAGCAGCAGCGTGTCGCGGTGGCCCGGGCGTTCGTGAACCGGCCGATGATCCTGATCGCGGACGAGCCGACCGGTAACCTCGACCCGGAGACGAGCGTCGGCATCATGAAGCTGCTCGACCGGATCAACCGAACGGGGACGACGGTGGTCATGGTCACCCACGACCAGGCCATCGTGAACCAGATGCGCAAGCGAGTGCTCGAGCTCGACTCGGGCGCCCTCGTCCGCGACCAGGCCCGAGGCGTGTACGGCTACGTGCGTTAGTCGCGCGTCCGGCGGCCGGCCAGTCCGAGCCGTCGGCGTAGCCCGCTCCGCCCCGAGAGCCCCCGTCCCACCCGAGAAGACCTCTGCAGGGAATAGACCGACATGCGGATCCAGTACGTACTCCAGGAAATCGGCCACGGCCTGCGACGCAACCTGACGATGGTGATCGCGGTCATCGTCTCCACCGCCGTCGCGCTGACCATGCTCGGCGCGGGTCTGCTCATGTGGCAGCAGACGAAGGCGATGGAGGGCTACTGGTACGGCAAGGTGCAGGTCGCCGTGTACATGTGCAACCAGAACGACGTCGGCAACGCACCGAACTGCTCAAGCGCCGTCACCACGACGCAGAAGACCGCCATCCAGGCGAAGCTCCAGGCGACGCCGTTCGTGGCCCCGGGCGGGGTCTACTTCGAGTCGCAGGCGCAGGCCTTCCAGAACTACGAGACCGAATACGGCAAGACCGCGCTCGGCCAGAACGCGACGCAGAGCTTCCTCGAGTCCGACTTCCGGGTGAAGCTCACCGACCCGTCGAAGTACCAGATCATCGAGGGCGCGGTCGGCGGCATGCCGGGCGTGGCCACGGTGGTGGACGAGCAGCAACTGCTGGCGCCGCTGTTCACCTTCATCCACATCGCCGAGTACACGGCGGTCGGGGTGGCGGCGGTCATGCTGGTCCTGGCGTTCCTGCTGATCTTCAACACGGTGCGCCTCTCGGCGTTCAGCAGGCGGCGCGAGACCGGCATCATGCGGCTGGTCGGCGCCTCGAACTTCTACATCCAGATGCCGTTCCTGCTCGAAGGAGCGGTCGCCGGCCTGTTCGGCGGCCTGATGGCCTCGGGCGTGCTGATCGGCATCAAGGCCTTCTTCATCGACGGCATCGTCGCCCCGCACCTGACCTCGATCCAGTTCATCGGCTGGGGCCCGTTCGTCTTCATCGTCCCGGTGCTGCTCGGCGCGGGCATCCTGATGGCGGTGATCGCATCCGCGTTCACGCTCCGTAAGTACTTGCGCGTCTAGGAGATAATCGACGCATGGTCAAGGAGCAGGGGCAGAAGACGATCGCCCGGAACAAGAAGGCGCGGCACGAGTACGCCATCGAGGACACCTGGGAAGCCGGCATCGTGCTGACCGGCACCGAGGTGAAGTCGCTGCGGGAGGGCCGCGCCTCCCTGGTGGACGGCTTCGCCCAGATCCGGGACGGCGAGCTGTGGATGTACAACGTGCACATCCCCGAGTACAACCAGGGCACCTGGAACAACCACGCGCCGCGCAGGCTCAGGAAGCTGCTGCTGCACAAGTCGGAGATCCAGAAGCTGATCGGCAAGACCAAGGAGTCGGGCCTGACGCTGATCCCGCTGGAGCTGTACTTCAAGGACGGCAAGGCCAAGGTCGAGCTCGGGCTGGCGCGCGGTAAGAGGGACTACGACAAGCGCCAGACGCTGCTGGAGCGCACGATGAACCGCGAGGCGCAGCGCGCGATGTCGGCGGCCCGGCGGCGGCAGCGAGGGTAGCGGTAGTGGGCGGGCCCCGCCCCCGCTCGACCGTCACCCGCGTCACCTGTTCGCTGATCGCAAACAAGTGGCTCCGGCCTCCCGCCACCGGCTATCCTTGGAGCAGCTTCAGCCGCGTCGCCCAGACGTCGGCCGTTGTTTGAGAACTGCACACGTACGCTTTTCTGCTGTCGCCTCCGTCCGCCCGCTCCCGGGTGGGTCCGCGGGGGACGGCCGTGACCCGTGTGTGGTTCCCACCACCCGGGGGTGAACGGTTTCGACATTGGACGTCAACGCAGGGGAAGCGGGCCGAGGAAGCCGTGATGATCTCGTTAACCAAAAACACGGCAAAAAAACAAATGCCAACCACACTAAGGTTGCCCGGAGCGAGATGGCCCTCGTCGCCTAATCTAGTTTTCTAGATTGGTTACAAGGTTCAACCCGCTTCATCTGTCGCCCCAGGAGCGCCCCCGGCCTGGTCCGCGGCATAATCTAGGGGGCTCAACCTCACGATCAGGCTACGGGTGAGTGAGGGAAACTTACGTGGCTGGGCTTGTCGGTGACCCGTCCCGGGGATCACCGGAGCCGAGAAAATCATTCGGGAATACGCCCGTAGAAGCCCTGCAGAGCCGCCGATGGACCCGGGTTCGATTCCCGGCACCTCCACTGCGTTTGTTTATTTGTGTATGCTGATATGGCCGCATCGTCCTCGTCGACGATGCGGCCTTCGTCGTCTCAGGCGACGAGCTCTGTGGGCCGATGTGTGATGCCGTCCACTGGTGCTCGCCGGTCTGTGTCCGGTCTTCGTCGGTTGTCCTCCGGTGCGTCACCCGCCCACCCGCCCCAGTCCCAGCCGAACCAGTCGCGTCGGCAGCCTGCGGGTTGAGCGTCCCCCAAGCTGCCGGACCCCCTTCTGCGGGAAGGGGATCCGGCCTCGACAATTAGTAAGCTGACTCCGTGTAAAACGTGCCCTCGAGATCGAGGATGTAGTCGACTAGCCCGCTCGTGCCGCCGTTGTGCACGTTGAGCAGGTCGCTGGCGAAATCACTGAGGGGCACCGTCGCGAGATTCGCTCTGGTCTGCCCAGCCGCGAAGTTGATGTTCGACGCATTGGGCATAGTGGTTCCGCCTGGATAGAGGGTGAGGAATCCGTTGCCGGTGGCATTCGTTTCAGTGAGGTTGAAGATGATCGCGGCAGCGGCGGTCACCGGAAGCTGGACGTCATTGAGCATCTGAGTGCTGGACGCGGCAAGCGCGCCCACGCCCACGAGGTTCTTGCGTGTGTCCAGCTCTCGGGTTGGCGCGCTCGGCGTGAAAAAGTCGTTCGCCGATGGGCCGTAGTAGCCAGCCAGATCGGCGAGGACATGGACGGAGCCCCGGCCGCTTTCATGGAACTGAATGGTGTCGTTCGTCACGGGGACGATGACCTCGTTGGCATCGGTCTGCCCCTTTACGTAGTTCAGATTCGAGGCGTTCGGAATAGCGGACCCCGTCGGGTAGACCGTCAGGACGCCGTTGCCCGTCGCCTGGGTCTCGGTGACGTTCATCGCCACGGCCGTGGTATTCGCAGGGACGTGTCCGGCCAGAGAGAGGCTGATGGTGCCTCCCGCGGGCAACGGCGTCTTCCCGGGAACGCCGATTGCATTTCGCGTATCGAGAACGCGGGCCGGGCCTGTCGGGGCGTAGCCCGCTCCGGAATCGGCGTAGTAGCCCTCGAGGTCGACGAGCAGGTGCACGGTGCCTGCGCCGCCGACATGGATCCGGATCTTGCCGTCGGACATCTCGGACGTGACCAGATTCGGGGTCGTCTGGCCGGCGTCGTAATTGAGGTTCGACGTACTCGGCAGGCTTTTCCCGTCGGGATAAGCAGTCAGTACTCCGTTGCCGGAGGGGCCGACCGCGGTGAGGTTGAAGACAACCGCGTCCGCGTTCGCAGGCACCCCGGCGATGCCTGCCACCGATACCACAACATCGGAGCCCGCAGGGATCGGGGTCCTGGTGCCGATTCCGATCGCAGAGCGTGTATCGAGGATGCGCGTAGGCGGCACGGCCGTATAGCCCGACCCGAGTGACACGAAGCCCTGGGCGAAAATCTCAGGGCGATTCGCCGCGTCTGTGACGTATACCGTGGCGTCCTCGCCGCTGCTCGTTGGCACGAAGGTGTGGTTCACCGTGAACGACTGTGCGGACGTGACGACAGTCTGCGACGTGTTGTCGCTGAAGCTGATGCTATAGGTGGCTGAGTCTGCCCAAGGGTTTTCGATGCTCACGGTAAATGTCCCGTCCTGAGGTCCGCCGCCGGTCGCTCTCGCTCCTTGAACAGTCAGTTGTGCCAGTGGTGCCTGGAGCTCTTCGGCTCCGCGGTCATAGAAGCCGACCCCGCCTCCGGTGTTCGCAATTTGTGGATCATCGACGCGGGGATTGCCGAGCAGGTCGGTATTCAGTTCGCCAGGAGCGTTCGCGTCGGCCGAATCGATGGCTGGTGAATCCACCAGCGGATACAGGCCTACGAGGGAGTTCATGGTGAGGTCGGGGTCGGCCGCCAGGTCGTGTCTACCCTGCGAGGTCGCAGCGGTGAAATCGGCCAGTGATGTGTAGGTCGTGCCGCCCCAAGCGTAGAGCGGTCCACCGCTTGCCGGGTCCACCAAGTTGTAATCCGCGACGGTGTTCGTGGCGGCGCTCTCGTCCACCTCGATCGAGTCAGGGGCCGAGGAGCACGACTCTTCCGGGATGGTGTTTTGGGCGGTATCGACGATATTGTTCTCGATATTCGAGCCCGCTGAGGCACCGGACAGGACGATGCCCTTGCCGCACTGCGTCGTTACGGTGTTGCTGTCGACGACGGTGTTCGGATCCCCTTGGACGAGGATTCCGGTCGCGCCCACAGTTTGCACGTCGTTCGTGGTTACGGTCGTGTTCTGGGCACCCGCATCGATCTGGATCGGGACGGCCGTGGTCGTGTTGCCGCCGATGATGTTGCGGCTGACAGTCACGTCACTACTGGTTCCGGATACCTCGATGCCGGGAGCGGTGGTTCGTGCGCCACTACCGCTCTGCTCGACAGTGACGTTTGTGGAGTTCTCGATCAGGATCGCACTGCTGGTGCCGACCGCGCCGAAGCCGCGGACGGCGATATTCGAGGCCCCGTCGACCACGAATCCGTGAGTTTCCGGAGTGGTTCCGTCATAGCCGACGGTGGTGTCTGCACTGAGGCCGTCCGCTGTCAGATCGCCCTCGAATGTGATCGGGGCAGCCACGGTGCCTGAGCGGGTGACGTCGACTTCGCCGTACAACCCGCCGGCTACTTTGACCGTCTGACCCGGCTCGACCACCGCTGCTGCCGCTGTAATCGTGCAGAATGGTGCTGCGCCGGTGCCGCTGCCCGAGTCAGTGCAGTTCTTATTGGTGTTGTCGACGTACAGCGTCGAGCCGGTCGAGGCATTCGCGGCTATGGGCAGTGCCCCCAGCCCTGCCAGCGCCACCGAGAGCGCAAGGATCCCCCGCAGACACGCGCGATTCACAAGCCCCCACTTTCTCAGGATATGGATAATCTGTATTGAGGCTTTCACGCAGGCTGTCGGGGCGCCAGCCCTCGCTAATATCGCTTCTGTCACAGGATGGAACGGGGCTGGCGGGGGCTGCCGGGCTCGGGCTAATGGGTTGCACAGTGATCAGCGTCGACCAATCGAGGCCCACGGCACGGCATCACAAGTACTGGCTGAAGGTGTGTACCGGCCGCAAGCTCGACCAAGGCGGCCTTGCGCGGGTGGCGCGTGGCCTCGCGCAGCGAGACCGCTGGGTTGCCGAGGGCTTCCAACCCGACTGGGCACGAGAGTTCATGAGTCAGGCGGAGCAATCATCTGTTTGGAGACGCTCCGAACACTCATGAACGCCGACGTGCCCGCCTGGTTCCCCGGTGCCTCCGCTGCCCTGCGCCCACCGCTGTTCGGATCTGGACGAATGGCGCTCATGGGCGAGGTTTGCCGAGCGGCCGGCGTTGTGGCTCGGGCACGATCCCAGTCCCTGGGTCGAATACCGCGACTCCTGCTTGAGACTTCACTCCGACGGCGGCCTGCAGGCGCGCCCCCTGCCGCAAGGAACCGGCTTCGTTGAGTTCTCGTTCGACGAGCTTCCAGACGTCTTGTGATCCGTACAGCGCGATTTGCTCGGATTCCTCGACGCCCTCCACCTCTGGGCACGTCGCGCCGTGCCGGATCACGCTGCTGACCTCGTGGACGCGCTAGACACGCAGTTCCAGATCAGCCAGCCGCTTCGATGAACCTCGAATCGTCGGCTGTGGAGGGTGGGTTTGGACAGGCCATCGTAAGATCCCTGGTTCGCCCTGGTCTTCGGCGCGTTGGCCGTATCACCCCGGTAAAGACGATACGGCCTTTGCGTTGCCACGCTACTGCTGCACGGCTTCCTGCTCGCTCACGGCCATCTGCCCGGGGATCCGGACGTACGGGGCCGCTGCGGCAGCGAACAGGTCGAGGTCCGCGTTCCACTGCCGATGCACGTTGATCTTCGTGGCCGTGGCCTCGCCGGGGAACTGGAGGTACAGCTTGCCCCAGATCTTTCCCTTCTGGATATCGACAACCGGGCCCGCCGTGAGCGGAATCGCGGCGACGACCTCCTTGGGACGGTTGGCTATGCGACCGGCCCGATTGACCACCACGCTGGTATTCGTGACCGTCACGAAGTAGTACTTGCGGAAGCTCTGCATGATCAGGGCGCCGATCCCGCCAAGGAGGGCATCGAGCCACGGGCTCGGGCCCGTCATTCCGTGCACACAGGCGACGAACTGCTCCCCGGGCGGAGCGACCTGGGTGAGATTCTCGACGACTTGCTTTCGCATACCTGACTTCGTGACGGCCATGTGATACTTCCTCGGCTGAGTGTCGGTGGCCGCCTCGGGAACCCGGCGCGGCGAGCAGACCTTACAGGTCTGCAAGTAGTCTTACAACAAGGTTCTATGATCCCCGGTGCACCGTGTCGGCGTCGGCCTGGCCGACAGGAAACCGGCACGAGGTCCGGACGGGGCGGCGTGCGCGGATCACGTGGCGGCAGCCGGGACAGGCGACGTGACCGGAAAGACGGGGGACGCCGACGACATTGACGCGTTGTGTAGTGATTCTTCTCGTGGCGGCCGGTGGGTTGACCGTCGGCGGAGTCTCGCAAGCGGCAACGGTCGACGGTGTGACCGTGCCCAACGCGGTGCTCACCGCGGGAACGGGCAACCAGATCGTGGACATCACGATTTCTGCGGGCTCGCCGGTCATCGGCAGCGCGGACCAGTTCGCGCCGTCCACCGAAGACGGGTACGCCGTCGGGATCACGGCGGCGGGTGCGGGAGGATCCTGCACCGCGTTCTCCAGTGCCTCATGGTCGTGCGAGCCCGGCAGTTCGGGATGGCGGGCCGGATCGATTCAGCTGACCATCAGCACCGCGAAGGCGACCCCATGCTGTGGGTCCCTGCCGCTCTCGCTCCAGATCGTCGGTGCTGGAACTCCCGTAGACGTGGACGGCAGCATCTTCATCAACGCAGCTGTTCCGCCGCCCAGTGCCACCAGCGCTCCGCCGGCCAATGCTCCGACGACAGCCGCGGCCAAGACGAAGCGGTCGCAACCTACAAGCGCTCCGGCATCGACGCAGACTACGAAGCAAGCAGGTCAGCAGGGAATGCCCGTAACCACGTCGTCGCATCCCACCGCGTCGGCGTCGCCGTCCGGCGCCACGGCGACGGCCACCACCGAGTCCGTTTCGCCGAGTGCGAGCGCCACAGCCAGAGCAGTCTCAGCGGTGCCGAGCCTCCCAGCCGTCGTCGATGCGGCGGACGCAAGATCCTCCTCGTCGTCACCGTGGATCTTGGGCGGAGTCGCCAGCGCGGTGATCCTCTTCGCGGGCGCGTTCGCGGGCCGGCGCTGGCGGGTGTCCCGGCGGCGCGATTGATCTACCCAGGTCAACCAGAGTGGTGGCGTGGAGGAGGCGGGTCGGTGCGACGGTGTGAGTAAGCCATCGTCATCTCCACTACTTTGTTTATGTGTACTGATATGGCCGCACCGTCTCCATGGACGGCGCGGCCTTCGTCGTTCTCGGCGGCAGCGGCCGCCTCGGGCACCGATGCCGACCTCCTCGGCGCTCGGATGGTCTCTTGCGAGACCGGGAGCTTGCAGCCCTCTTGCCTTGCCCGCGACCCGTCTATATAAATATTTAATGCCCACCTAAATCAAGACTCGCACATGCTGCATATACCTGGACATTAAGTGCATCTCGTCCTCCATGGAAGGGAACTGCGCATCATGAGTTCAGCCGTACAACGGCGCCATAGGCGAATAGCCTCAGCGACGGCGATCGCCGTCGCTCTGGCCGCCTTCTCCGCCGGGGTCGCAGTCGCGAGCCCGGCGAGTGCCGCCCAGGCTGCCACCCTGCCCGGCACCAGCCCGAGCTACGCGACCGCCGCCGCCGACCAGGGGCAGACCGCGGCCTCCACGCAGCTGTCCGTCCGAGTGTTCCTCACCGGCCGGGACCCGTCCGGCTTGGCCGCGTACGCCGAGGACGTCTCGGATCCGACCAACCCCCTGTACCGTCACTTCCTGAGTGCCGCTGCCGCTCGGGAGAGCTTCGGGGCGACGCCGCAGCAGACCGCGGCGGTGACGTCTTGGCTGACCGGTGCCGGATTCAGCATCACGTCGACGAACGAGCACTGGATCGACGTCAAGGGTCCGGCGGCCGACGTCCAGAAGGCGTTCGCAACGTCGCTGCACAACTACAGGACGCCCGAAGGCACGCTGCACGCGCCCCAGCGGAACGTGCGGATCCCGCTCACCGTCGCGAGCGCGGTCGCCGGCGTGACCGGACTGGCGCAGGCGACGACGCATGCCGTGACCATGTCGACCTCGAACGGCAAGGCTCCGGTGGCCTCCGACCCGTCGTGCTCGGCCTACTACGGCCAGAAGACGGCGCCTTCGGGATTGCCGTCGGTTCCGGCCGGGTACTCCGACCCGTCGACGCTCGCGCAGTGCTCGTTCTACCCGGCCGAGCTGCGCAAGGCCTACGGCGTCACGCAGACCGGACTGACCGGCAAGGGCGCGACCATCGCGATCGTCAACTGGTACGGCTCCTCCACCATGGAGGCCGACGCGGATCAGTACTCGATCAATCATGGGGACAAGCCGTTCGCACCCGGTCAGTACTCTGAGGTGAGCACGCCGTCGCAGTGGACGAACGAGAGTGCCTGCGGCTACGGCGACAACTCCGAGGAGGCGCTGGACGTCGAGATGGCACACGGTCTCGCGCCGAGCGCCAAGATCGTCACCGTCGCGGCCAACTCCTGCTTCGACAGCGATCTGCTCGCCGCCGAGGCCGAGATCGTCGACAATCACCTCGCGAACATCGTGTCGAATTCGTGGGGAGAGTCGATCTTCTCGACCGCGGGCAACCTGGACCCGTCGCTCATGGCCGCGTACGACCAGGTCTTCGAGCTGGGCGCCACCGAGGGCATCGCCTTCGACTTCTCCAGCGGCGACTGCATGAACAACGATGCCTACTCGGTTTCCACCGGCCTGAACTGCGATCCGACCGTCAGCCGCGCGTCGATCGACTGGCCGACCGCCTCCGCGTGGGTCACCGCCGTGGGTGGCACGGCGCTGGCGATCAGCAAGCGGGGCGGCTACTCGTTCGAGACCGCCATGGGTGACAACCGCAGCGGCCGCACGGCGGCCGGCGCGACCGCCTGGGCAGCGTCCGCCGGGACCTTCGGCGGTGGCGGCGGCGTGAGCGAGACGGAGCCCCAGCCGTGGTACCAGAGCTGGGTCGTGCCCAGGAAGCTGTCCACCACACTGATGGACGGCACCAAGACGACGCCGAAGCGGACTATCCCGGATATCTCGCTCAACGGTGACCTGTACTTCAGCAGCACGCTGGTCGGCCAGACCACGAACGGCGTCTACTCGGAGGCGGGCTACGGCGGCACCTCGGTTTCGGCTCCGTCGTGGGCCGGCATCCTTGCCGACGCCCAGCAGGCACAGGGCGGCATCCCGGTCGGTTTCGCCAACCCGGCGATCTACTTGCGGGCACGGCTGGCGACCGACGTCACCGGCAACCCCGCGCAGATCGGCGACACCCCCGTCGACTCGGTGATCTTCGAGTACCCGTCGGACAGCCCGTTCTCGGGCCAGTACCGCCTGGTGCAGTACAACGCCGATGAGGGCCTGCCCGCGACCCGCGGCTACGATCTGGCCACAGGCGTCGGTTCGCCGAACGCCTCGTTCCTGCGCTCGTTCGGCGGACGCTTCTAGGAGCCGCCTGGTGATGTGGCCGAGGCGACCAGTCTCAGTCACATCACCGCGTCGCCGAACTGCGATGACAGGTTTGAGTAAGCCTCCGTCGTCTCCACTGCTTTAATTTGTGCATGCTGAGATGGCCGCATCGTCCTCGTCGACGATGCGGCCTTCGTCGCTCCCGGCGGTAGCCTCGGCGCCTCGCGGTCCTGTCGGGCTACCTGATCAAGCGGCCTGGTCGGGCACGCGAGCGAGGTCGGGCTGCTCCGGGCCGTGCGGGACGTCGAAGGATTCCTCGCCGGTGCGCAGCAGTCGCAGCACCGCGCCGGCCGCGTAGTCCGGGCTGTGTACGACCATGCCGGGTCGGGGTGACGTGCCGAGGGTGAACATGCCGTCGCCGAATTCGGTGGCGGTGATCGAGGGAAGCAGCAGCGACACGGCGATGCCGTCGCCGGCCAGTTCCTGGGTCAGCACGGAGCTGAGCATGTTGACCGCTGATTTGCTCGACGCGTAGGCGCCGAAGCCGACCGCGACGCGTCGGGTGGTGCCGGAGCTGATGTTCACGATGCGTCCGAAACCTTGTTCACGCATGGCGGGCAGCACGGCCTGCGTCATCGTCAGTACGCTGACTATGTTGAGTTGCAGGATCCGGCTGAATTCGACGGGGTCGATCTGGTCGAGTGGCCCGTTCATGCTGGCGCCGGCATTGTTGACCAGCCCGTCGATGCGCTGGTGCCGGTCGAGGGTGGCGGTCACCAGGTCGCGCACCTGCGCGGGGTCCGTCACATCGGTGGGGACGGCCAGTGCACCGTCGAGTTCCTTGCTCAGCGCGGCCAACCGGTCGGCGCGGCGCGCGGCCAGTACGGGGCGGGCACCGGCGGAGTACAGTCGGCGCGCGGTGGCCGCGCCGATCCCGGAAGAGGCACCGGTGACGATGATCGTCTTGCCGGCCAGGTCGATGAGATCGCTCATACGCCAATCGTGCACCAGACTGATCCGCCCTCTCGCAATGGGGTCTCGAACCGCCCTCGCCACGTTGATCGCCTGTCGGGCCAACCTGCGCAACGGTCTACATCCGGTCACGGACCATGGGATCGGCGATTAAAGCCATACTTTCCTGCCGCACCACGCGTCTTCTTTGCGCTCAGGGCCCGTTGCGCGGACGCCTCGATCTCGCTACAGGTGGCGGGTGGTTGACGGCACGACGGGAACGGTCCATACCCACTGCGGGCAGGTGTCGAGGTATTCCTTCTTGTCGCTGTGGAACGTCAGGCATCCGATGAACCACACGCCGCCAGCTCCACCGGCGTGGCCCGGGTCGGGCTGTGCCTTCGGCGAAACGATGACCGCGAACAGTACGAATTCCTTCTCGTTGCCGGTTTGGCCGGGGGCGGGCGTGAGGAAGTCCTTGTACGCGCGCATGGCCGTTCCGTCCCCGACCGCCGGCTTCTGGAGACGATGGAAGAATCCGTTGACGAGGCGGCTGTGCGGATGTCCCGCCAGCCAGGCGGTCGTTGGCTGGAAGCTGTAAATGGCACGTGCGTGCAGCAGCGCCCACTGCGTCACTGTCGAGATGGACGCACTTGTGCTGGTCCCGGCGGCGCCTTCGCCCGCGTGGTTCGTGTCACCGGCGAATCCGGCGCACAGGGGCTGCTGGCCGTCGTAAGCAGTCTCATACACGGCTACCGGCGCGGCACCGCAGATCGAACCAGTTTGGCTCGCGGATGGTGCGTCGGTGGGCTTCGTCGAACCGCACCCGGCGAGGACAGTGCAGCAAGTAAGGACGAGTGCCGACATTGCGGCCTGGCGCTCGCGAACTCTGCGTACGCGCATACGCGGAATGCTTTCACAGTCACTGCTTCTGCGCGCACGGACGGGGATTCTGCCCGACGCGTCAGGCAGTGCCTCGCTGGGATGGCTCGGTCATCGCGAGCCGTTTGCTGAGAAACCGCCGCTCGGCATCGGAAGTCGTGGCCGCGAGAGCGACACGGTAGCTCTCGGCCGACTCCGGCAGTCGGCCGGCGCGGCGCAGCAGGTCCGCGCGCGTCGCGTGCAGCACGTGGTAGCCGTCCAACTCGCCGGACTCGATGATCGCCTCTACAAGCGGCAGCGCGGCCTCCGGGCCGCTGGCCATTCCGACAGCGACAGCGCGGTTCAGGGCCACGATCGCGTTGGGCGCTACGAGTGCGAGCTGGTCGTAGAGCTTGACGATCTGCGGCCAGTCCGTCTGCGCCGACTCGGTCGCGAGCGCGTGGCACGCTGCGATCGCGGCTTGGATCTGGAAGGAGCCGGCCGCGCGTCGCCTCAGTGCGGTGTCGAGGACGGCGATGCCTTCCTCGATCTGATCTTGGTCCCAGAGCGTGCGGTCCTGGTCCTCCAAGGTGACCAGGTCGCCGTTCGCGTCGACGCGTGCCGGGCGGCGGGCCCCGTGCAGCAGCATCAATGCGAGCATGCCGTGCGCCTCGGGCTCGTCGGGCATCAGTTCCTTGAGTACCCGGGTCAGGCGCACGGCCTCCTCGCACAGCCGCGTCTTGCCGGCGTCGCCGTATCCCTCGTTGAACAGCAGGTAGAGCACGTGGAGCACCGCGGGCACACGCTCAGGCAGCGCATGGGCCGGCGGCACCCGGAAAGGGATGGCCGCGTGCACGATCTTCCGCTTGGCGCGAAACAGCCGCTGCCCCATGGTCCGCTCCGACACCAGGAACGCGCGGGCGATCTCGGCCGTGCTCATCCCGGTCAGGCTCCGCAGCGTCAAGGCGACCTGGGCCTCGAGGTTCAGCGACGGGTGGCAGCACGTGAACATGAGTTCGAGGCGCTCGTCCGGGATCTCGCTGTCGCGGCTGTACGGAACGGGTTCCACCTCGATCGCGGCCGCCTTTCGGAGACTGGCCGCCTCGGTCGAGGCGCGGCGGATCCGGTCCACGGCCCGGTTGCGGGCCGTCGTGGTGAGCCAGGCGAGCGGCTGATCCGGCACGCCCGCCGTCGGCCATTTCCGAAGCGCGGCCGCGAAGGCGTCCTGCGCACTCTCCTCGGCCAGGTCCCAGTCGCCGCCGGTGAATCGGATCATGGTGGCCACGATCCGGCTCCAGCCGTCCACGTAGATCCCGGCGATCAGGCCGTTCACCCGGTCAGGGTCAGCCATGGTTCACGTCGCTCCCGACCCCGGTCGCGTGCCCGGTCGCCGTTAGCCCTCGAACGGCCAGAACGGCCGCAGTTCGATCGCCCCGCCCCACGCCATCGGGTGCTTGGACGCGACCTCGATGGCCTCGTCGAGGTCGGCGCACTCGAGGACGTCGAAGCCGACCATGAGGTCCTTGGTCTCGGCGTGCGGGCCGTCGGTCAGCAGCACCTCCCGGTTGCGGACGCGGACGGTGGTCGCGTCGTCGGCCGGCCGAGTGCGGTCGCCCATGATCCGGATCCCCTTGGCGTCCATCTCGGTGACCCAGTCCTCGACATCCGGCGCCCCCTCGTCCTCGCCGGGCTTGAGGTCGGGGTCGGTGCAGACCAGCATCAGGTACTTCATGGTGCACTCCTAGGTGCTCGCGCGGTCGTCGTTCGGCACCAGAGTGACGAACGGCGGTGGCGCTCTACTACCGGCTGTCCCGATTTTTTTTTCGGCCGGATTCAGCCTAACCACCGGACCCGGCCGGCGCCCGTCGGCCGTGAGATGATCTGGCCACCTGACCGACGGCTCTTGGGAGGCGTCATGACCACCGGATCCGCCGGCTCTCCGGGCGCGGTGCAGGTGCGCTACGGGCGCGCGGACGGGCGCTGGGTGCTGTTCGCCACGGTCCTCGGCTCCGGAATGGCCTTCCTCGACGCGACCGTGGTCAACATCGCCCTGCCGCATATCGGCGGGCAGTTCCACGCGGGCGCCGCGTCGCTCCAGTGGGTCGTGAACGGCTACACGCTCAGCCTCGCCTCGCTGATCCTGCTCGGCGGGTCGCTCGGCGACCGGTTCGGGCGGCGGCGCACGTTCGTGCTCGGCGTGGGGTGGTTCGCCACCGCCTCGCTGCTGTGCGGGCTGGCTCCGAACGTGCAGATGCTGATCGCGGCGCGGGTGCTGCAGGGCGTCGGCGGCGCGCTGCTGGCGCCGGGCTCGCTGGCGATCATCGAGGCGTCCTTCGATCCCGCCGACCGGGCTCGCGCCATCGGGGCCTGGTCCGGGCTCGGCGGCGTGGCCGGGGCGGTCGGGCCGTTCCTCGGCGGCTGGCTCGTGCAGGCGGCGACGTGGCGGCTGGTGTTCCTGATCAATGTGCCGCTGGCAGTGCTGGTGTGCATCGTCACGCTGCGCCACGTGCCCGAGTCGCGCAATCCGGATGCGGCGCGGAGTCTCGACGCTTCGGGCGTGCTGACCGCGGCCGTGGGGCTTGCGGGCCTGACCTACGGCTTCACGGCGTGGCCGGAGCGTGGCGGGTCGAGCGCGGCTGTGATCGGCGCACTGGCCCTCGGGGTGGCCGGATTCGTCGGGTTCGTGCTCGTCGAGCGGCATGCGCGGGAGCCGATGCTGCCGCTCGACATCTTCCGGTCGCGGGCGTTCAGCGCGGCGAACATAGTGACGTTCGCCGTCTACGCGGCGCTGGGCGGAGTGCTGTTTCTCGTCGTGCTCAATCTGCAGGTGGTGGTCCGCTTCACGGCGCTCTCCGCCGGAATCTCGATGCTGCCTGTCACGGTTCTGATGTTGCTGCTGTCGGCGCGGGCCGGATCGCTCTCGCAGCGCATCGGGCCGCGGATTCCGATGACGGTGGGCCCGATCGTCTGCGCGTGCGCGCTGCTGCTGTTCTCCCGGATCGGGGCGAACGCCGTGTACGCGCGCGACGTGCTGCCGGCGGTCGTGGTCATGGGTCTCGGCCTCTCGCTCACCGTCGCGCCGCTGACCGCGACCGCCCTCGGCTCGGTCGACGAGCGTCACGCGGGCATCGCCAGCGGCGTCAACAACGCCGTCGCCCGCGCCGCGGGCCTGCTCGCCGTCGCGACCCTGCCCCTGGCCGCGGGTCTCGGCGGCGGCAGTCTGACCGTCGCCGCGGATCTCGGGCCGATGTATCGCAGGGCAATGCTTATCTGCGCTGTGCTGCTGCTCGTCGGCGCGTTCCTCGCCTTCGTCAGCATCCCGACCAAGCTCTCCGCGGCACCCGTCACGCCAGAGTCTGAGGATGCGGTCCCGCAGCAGATGCACTGCTGCGCCATCGCGGGTACGCCGCTCCAGCCTCATCCGGTCCGAAGCACGCGCGATTGAATCCCGTCGCCCGGTATATCTGTTACCGCATCCCAACCTATGAGTGAGCGCGAGGCGCTACGCTTCTTCCGCTCAGAGGGGATCTGGGCCGGGTAGGGAAAACTCAAAACGAGGGAGGGGCTTTGACGCTCATGCGTCGAAGGAGTGCCGCGCTGGGGCTGGCGGTTGCGGTAGCGGTCGGGGTGGTCGTCGTGCCACAGCAGGCGGATGCCGACACGGGAACGACTCTGTATGTCAACAACATGTCGCCGTTCTGCTCGGATACGAGCGCCACTGCGGGGACATCGGCGACGCCCTTCTGCAAGATTCAGGCCGCGGCTGACGCGGCGACCGCGGGGGACACCGTCGAGATCTTCGGCGGCGCGGCGAATGCCGTGACCTACGACGAGAACGTCGCCATCACGCACTCCGGCACCGCCGCCGCGCCGATCACCTTCGAGTCGGTCGGTCTGCCGGTGTTGACGGTCGGCAACTCCACAGGCGGAACGGTGACGGTGGACGGGGCCGACTACGTCAACCTGATCAACTTCGAACCGGGGAACCTCGACATCGAGAATTCGGCGCACGTCAGCGTGACCGGATCCCGGCTCACCAACGTGTATGTCGAGAAGGGCTCGAGCTCGGTGTCCATCGAGCGCGATGTGCTGGGATCGGTGTCGGTCGCGTCGGGGGTCGCCGACACCGTCCTCGCGGTGAACATCTTCGCCGCGAACATAACTACCGGCGGCGCCCTGTCTGTCGTCGGAGCGACCGGCACCGACATCGTCAACAACGACTTCGATATCCAGGGCGCAGCGGGCGTGAGCTTCGCCGGGATCTCCGTGACCGGCGGCGCGAGCGGGACCAGCATCGAGAACAACGTGCTGTGGGGCGAGGCGCAGAACCTGCCGGAACTCCTGGTGGACAAGTCGTCGACGGCCGGGACCACCGAGGGATACAACGTCCTCGATCTCACCGGCGGGAGTGACACCCCGTATTCCTGGGCCGGCAACGACTACTCGACGCTTGCCGGTTTCCAGACTGCGAGTGGGCAGGGCACGGCGGATCTGGTCGAGAGCAACTACAGCGTCGCGGCGACCAGCGATCTGCTCACCGCTGACGATCCGGCCGTCGGCTCGGCGAATTCGGCCGCTCCCGGAATCCCCACCACCGACTTCTACGGCGACGCATGGACCGATGACACCGCGGTGACCAGCACGGGGTCCGGGCCGGAGAACTACTACGACCGAGGCGCCATCAACCTCGCCGAGTACACCGGCGCGACGCTGAACGCCGTCGCCGATGAGCAGTCGGTCGCGGTGAACGTCGACCTTTCCGGACTGCTGCTCGGCAGCACGGGCTCGATCACGCTCAACTGGGGTGATGGAAGTGCCCCGGCCGCCGTCTTCTCCAACGCGTCCGGCACCGTGTTCACCGAGTACAGCCAGAACGTCGCGCTTCACCAGTACACGAGCGTGGGCACGTACACGATCGCCGCGACGGTCGTCGACGGTTCCGGCACCAAGACGTTCACGACCCAGGTGACCACCGGCGGATCCACCTACGTGCCGGTCAACCCGACCCGCGTCCTAGACACTCGATCGGACACCGGCGTCAGTACGGCCGGGATGATCACCGGCGGGCACTCGGTCGCGTTCAGCGTCGTCAACGGCGTTTCGGGGGCACCGGCCGCGAGCGAGATCACGGCGGTCGTGCTCAACGTCACGGTGACCGAGCCGGAGGCGAACGGCTATGTCAGCGCGTACCCGGACGGCACCGCCGTGCCGAAGTCCAGCAATCTGAACTACCGCGCGGACGAGAACGTGCCGAATCTGGCCACTGTGATGGTCGGTCTCGACGGCAAGGTGGACCTCTATACCTCTGCGACCACGCACCTCTTGGCGGACGTGGAGGGGTACTACGTGGCCTCGACCTCCGGCGGCGGGTACCACCCGATCTCGCCGGTCCGCCTGCTCGACACCCGCAAGGGGCTCGGCGCGCCGGCGCAGGCCGTCGGCCCCGGCAAGTCGATCACGTTGCAGGTGGCCGGAAACGGCTCGATCCCGGCGAGCGGCGTGGTCGCCGCGGCGATGAACGTGACGGTCACCGGCTCGACCGCCAACGGCCTGATCACGGTGTTCCCCGCGGGCACCGACACGCCGGGCACCTCGAACGTCAACTACGGCACGGGTGAGACGGTCGCGAACATGGCGATCGTGAAGCTCGGCACCGGCGGCGAAGTCGAGTTCACGAACAACTCCAAGGGCACCGTGCAGATCATCGCGGACGTGGCCGGCTACTACACGACGACCGGCGGCGACGCCTTCATCCCGATGACCCCGTGGCGCGCGCTCGATACCCGCGACGGAACGGGCCAGGAGTCCTCGGTGAACCATCCGGTCAAGCCGGACTCGGACGCGGTCTGGTGGTTCGACGACGAGTTCGACGGCAGCGGTTACTGGTCCGGCAACGCGAGCGCCGCGGCGCTGGTCCTGAACGTCACGGTAACCGAGCCGACAGCCAACGGACTGCTGATCGCGTACCCGCCGAGCAGCACCCTGCCGACGGCCTCGAACATCAACTTCTCGGCTGGCGAGACACTCCCCGCCATGGTGATGGTGGCCTGCAGCACCGACGGCGACCCCGCCCTCTACAACGAGTCCAAGGGGACTACGCAGGTGATCGCCGACGTGTTCGGCTACTTCAGCTGAGCGGTTTCCCGCGGTACGCGGCCTCGTCCCCGGAGCCCCCAGTGCCTCGGGGGCGAGGCCGCGCCCGTTCTACGGCTCCGGGCGAATGGGCAGCCCGAAGCGGGCGAAGAGCTCGGCGCCCTCGAGCCGACCCGCGTACTCCGGCGCGTCGACGGCCTCGGCGGTGAGGAACGCGGTGACGGCGCTGATCTTCTCGCCCTCGAACGTGAGCACGTCGATGGCCCAGGGGACGAATGACCCCTTGCCCCCATCCGCATCCGCGTCGAACAGGTAGCCGCCGATCGCGAGCTGGCCGTTGGCCCACGTCGTCCCATGCCGCCAGGTCTCGGACAGCGGGTAGCGGAGCAGGAAGTCGCGCACCGCGTCGAGGCCGCGGTACCAGGTGGGGACAGGCGGCATGGACCAGCTCGCCTCCGCTGTCAGCATGCTGATCAAGGTGTCCACGTCGCCGCGTTCCATGGCGTCGGCGTACCGGTGGGCGATCGCCGTGATCCGCTGCTCGCCGAGCCGGGCCAGCGTCGCCTGCTGGCTTGACTCAGGCCTCTGATCGCGGACCGAGGCCCTGGCGCGTTGCAGGGCACTGTTGACGGACTGCGGCGATGTGCCGAGCTGGCTGGAGATCTCCGCCGTCGAGAAGCCCACGACCTCCCTGAGCAGCAGCACCGCGCGCTGCAACGGCGGCAGGTGCTGTAGCGCGACGATGAATGCGAGCTCGATGCTTTCGCGCTGCTCGTATCGTGCCTCGGGGACGGACGCGGACGACGCGGCGGACGCGGCATGGTCGGATGCTTCGGCGGTGAGCCACCGGTCGGGGTACGGCTCGAGCCAGGGCACGTCGGTCAACGAGGGCTCTAGCTCGGTCCCCGGCCCCGAGGCCGGACCGAAGTCGACCGGCAGTTCACGCCGCGAACGGTGGGTCGCGAGGTCCAGCGCGGTGTTCGTGGCGATCGAGTACAGCCACGTCCGCACCGTGCCGCGCCCCGCGAAGCCGGACAGGCCCTTCCACGCCCGGAGCATCGCGTCCTGCAACGCGTCCTCGGCGTCGTGGACCGAGCCGAGCATGCGGTAGCAGTGCGCGCGCAGCTCCGCGCGATACGTCTCGGCCAGCTCGTCGAACGCTCGGGGGTCGCCGGATCGGGCTAGAGCCACGAGGCCCAGCAGTGCGGATTCGTCGTCCGTGTCGGTGCCCGGCATCAGAACCGGTGGGTGGTGGCGCCGAACGGGTCGCCCTTCGCGTGCGCGTAGACCCTCGTCGGCCTGACCGAGAAGACCACGCTCCCCTCGTCGGACGGGTCCTCGTAGAAGCCGCCCTCGCGAGCGCTGAGCTTCCAGCGGCCGTCCCACTTGTCCTTCCAGAGCGGGGCGAGCCGTTCCAGCGTGGCCTTGTCGGTGATCTGCACGGCCGGGCCCTCGACCACGACGTCGAGCCCGCGGTCCCAGCTGTTGCAGCCGGTGGTGAGCACGACGTGCGGGTTGGCCATGAGGTTCAGGTACTTCTGCTCGGTGGCGCCGGTGTGGAAGTGGACGGCGCCCTCGCCCCACGCGGCGACGACCGGGGTGACGTGCGGCCTGCCGTCGGGGCGGACCGTGGTGAGCCAGAACAGCTCGGCCGTCTCGAGGGCGCGCACCGTGTCCTGCCAGCTCGCGGCCTCCGCGGCGGGAGAGCTGTAGCGGCGGTCGATCTTGGTGACGGGGGTGGTCATCGGGACTCCGTTCTCCTGGCGGGCAACGTCGGGTACGTCACGAATACCTTCTTCGGATATAAGACCGCGCGCGGCGCGGAAAATAATCGGTCCGGCGGACGTGAGTTGGCTGAGCCGTCTGGGTTATGCTGCGTGCAGCGCGTACCAGGACGCCTCCCGTCCGCGGCAAGCACCGAGTGCCCCTGGAATCCCCCTTCTTGCACTGCGTGATGCCCCGCGCCCCGAACTGTCGCGCCCGGCCGCAGCGGACCCGGGCGACGATGGAGAACCCATGGCTGCCAAGACCCTTCCCGAGAACGCGTCCCTCGGCCAGCTGCGTGCCCAGGCCAAGGAGCTGCGCCGCGCGTACGCCGGTGGCAACCCCGCGGCGCTGGCCCGGCTGCGGGCCGCCCGTCCGGACGCCGATCCCGCCGCTGAGCCGCAGTTGCGCGACGCCCAGTTCGTGATCGCCCGCGAGTACGGCTTCGACGGCTGGCGCGAGCTGGTCGAGGCGGCCGTCCGGCAGCAGAGCGGCGGGCGCGACTTGCACCGCTGGTTCGCGGTCGAGCTCAACAACGGCACCTGGGACGCGCTCGACGCCGGGCTTTCCGAGGCGAGCCCGCGCGAGGAGCGCGAGCAGGCGCTGTACGCCGCGTATGCCTCGACGTACCACTGGCTGCAGGCGGGCAACGTCGCGAACCACGGCCGCGGCGAGCACCTGATCGCCTCGGTGGCCGTCGCGACCGGGCTGCTGGACACGGCCGCGCGGCACGCGGCGCGCCAGGCGGAGCTGATCGCGGCGCACCCGGCGGCCTTCGCCGACTGGGACGCCGCGTTCTGCGCCGAGGTGCTGGCCCGGGTGGCCGCGCGCTCCGGCGCCGCGGACGCGGAGGAGCTCAGGGCGCGGGCGCTGCGGCTCGCGGAGGCCGTCGCGAACGCCGAGGACCGGCGGATCTGCCTGGAGCGGCTCGCCGCCGAGCCCTGGTAGCAGCCGGAAAACCCGAGGTCTCCGGCGCCGCCGCGGGCTAGGCTCTGCGGCATGCCGGAGGCCCTGGGAAACGGCGAGCCCCGCGCGGTGGTGCTCGTCGAAGGGGTGAGCGACCGGGCGGCCCTGGCGGTGCTCGCCGAGCGGCGCGGGATGGACCTCGCGGGCGACGGCATCGAGATCGTGTCGATGGACGGGATCACCAACATCGGGCACTTCCTGGTCCGTTACCGCGAGCCCGGCCGGAACGTGCGGGTGGCCGGGCTCTACGACGACGCCGAGGAGCGCTTCGTGCGCCGCGGGCTGCTCCGGGCCGGGCTCGGCGGCGAGGCCTCCGACAACGCACTGCCGCGCCCGGCGCTGGAAGCCCTCGGGTTCTACGCCTGCTCGCCCGACCTGGAGGACGAGCTGATCCGCGCGCTCGGTCCCGAAGCCGTCGAGGAGCTCGTCGAGGCCCGGGGCGAGCTGCGTTCCTTCCGCAGGTTGCAGCTTCAACCGGCCCAGCGCTCGCGGAGTCTGCACGACCAGCTGCGTCGGCTGATGAGCGGGCGCTCGGGCGGGAAGGCGCGTTACGCCGCGGCGATGGCCGCCGCCGTTCCGCTCGACCGGGTCCCGCGGCCGCTGGACGCGGTGCTCGCGCATGTCACAGTTCATTGATTCCGCCGCCACGCTGCGTGTTATCCTGACACGCTAACCTGCGGACGTCTGCCAGGGAGTGGGCGGACCGGTCGAAGGGCTTGGGCATTGTGGGCAGCACCTGGTCACCACTGCCGACCGGGCTCAACCCGGCGGCCCGCCGGTTGGTCGGAGAGCTGCGCACCCTCAAGGACGAGCACGGCCTCTCCCTCGCCCAGCTGAGCGCCGCGACCCACTACAGCCGGGCCTCCTGGGAGCGCTGGCTCAACGGCAAGCGGCTGATCACGACGGACGCGCTCAGCTCCGTGGCCACCCGCTTCGGCGCGGATCCGCTGCTGCTCGGCGCGCTGCTGCGCGAGGCCTCGCTGGCCGACGCGGAGGAGTGCGAGGACGAGGAGGAGTTCGACGACGAGCCCGAGCCCCTTCCCGTCTCCATCGCCCAGCTTCCCCCGAGCACCTCGGACTTCACCGGGCGCCGCTCGCAGGTCCAGGACCTGTGCGCGGCGCTGCTGCCCGGCGCCGGCGATCCCGGCCAGGTCTCCGTCGCGGCGGTGATCGGCGGCGGCGGCCTCGGCAAGACGACGCTGGCCGTGCACGTGGCGCACCGGATCGCCGAGCGCTTCCCGGACGGGCAGCTCTACGTCGACCTCAACGGCGCCTGTCCCAGCGCGCTGACCCCGGAGACCGTGCTCGGCCAGTGGCTGCGCGCCCTCGGCGAGGATCCGTCCGCGCTGCCCGCGGACCTGGAGGAGCGGGCCGCCCGCTTTCGCAGCCTGCTCAGCACGCGGCGGGTGCTGGTGGTGCTGGACAACGCGCGGGACGCCGGGCAGATCCGTCCGCTGCTGCCCGCGAGCAACCACTGCGCGGCGCTGATCACCAGCCGCAGCCGGCTGGCCGGGCTGCCCGGCGCGTACCGGCTCAGCCTGTCCTCGATGCCCGACGACGAGGCGATGATCCTGCTCGCCCAGCTCGTCGGCGCCGACCGGCTGGCCGCCGAACCCGAGGCCACCGCCGAACTGCTGCGCGCCTGCGACGGAATGCCGCTGGCGCTGCGGATCGCCGGGGCCCGGCTCGGCGCGCGGGCCAACTGGGCGGTCTCCACCCTCGCCCGGCGGCTCTCGGACCGGCGCCGCCGACTGGACGAGCTGGCGATCGGCGACCTGGCCGCGCGGGCCAGCTTCGACGTCGGGTACGCCGCGTTGGCCCGGCCCGATCTCGACGGCGCGCTCTCGCCGGAGCGGGCCTTCCGGCTGCTCGGCCTGGTCCGCAGCCCGGACATCTCGCTGCCCGCGGCGGCCGCGCTGCTCGGGCTGTGCGGCGCCCGCGCGGAACTCGTGCTCGAGGCCCTCGTGGACGCGCACCTGCTCGACTCGCCCGAGCCCGACCGCTACCGGATGCACGACCTGATCAGGCTTTACGCGGCGGAGCGAGCGGCCGCCGACGAGGACGAGGCGGCCCGCGCCGAGGCCCTCCGGCGGCTGATCGGCTGGTACGCGGCCAGCGCGGCCGACGCGCATCGGCTGCTCTCCCCGCAGTCCAGGGCGGTGCCGGTGGACGGGATCCCGCTGACCGGCCCGGCGCTGTCGTTCACCGGTCGCGACGAGGCCCTCGACTGGTGCGAGAAGGAGCGGGCCGGCCTCGTCGGCGCGGTGCTCCAGGCGGCCGAGTCGGGCCTCGCGGAGCTTTCCTGGAGGCTCGCGGCCGCGATGCTCGGCTTCCTCAACGCCCGCCGCTACCTCGCCGACTGGACCTCCACCCACCTCGCCGCGCTCGGCGCCGCGCGGGCCGCGGGGGACCTGGTCGGCGAGGCCTGGATGCAGAACAACCTCGGCTTCGTCTACTTCTACTGGCAGGAGACCGAGGGCAAGGCGCTGGACTGCTTCGAGCGCTCGCTGGAGATCCGGATCAAGCTCGGCGACCGGGTGGGCGAGTCGATCGCGCTCAACAACGTCGGCACCGCGGCGCACCGGCTCGGCGAGAACGCCAGGGCCATCGCGGCGCTTGAGCAGGCCATGCGGATCCGCGAGGAGCTCGGCGACCAGGTCGGCGCCCTGCAGGCGCTGCTGAACCTGGGCCAGATCAACGGCGGCGCGGGGCGGCACGAGCAGGCCGAGCGGCATCTGCTGCGCGCGCTGCGGATGGCGGAGGAGCTGGGCCTGGCCGAGCTGGTCGTCAAGTCGCTCAACGGCCTCGGGGTCGGCTGCACCGACCTGAACCGGCTGGAGGACGCCAAGCGGTACCTGTACCGGGCGCTGCAGCTGAGCCGGGAAATGCGGCACGTGGACAGCGAGGCGATCGCGCTGCAGAACCTGGCCGGCGCGCACCAGGCCGCGGGGGAGACGGACATCGCGGTGGAGTTCTGGCGGCAGGCCCTGGAGATGTACGAGCGTTTCGAGGACCCCGAGGCGGACGTCGTACGCGCGGAGCTGGCCGAGGCGCTCGGCGCGCGCTGACGGGTCCCTGTTCGCTGAGAGCAGAGCGGGATTAGGGCTGAGGACCTTCCCCGGAGCGCTCGGCTGCTTACGCTGAGAATCATGGACCTGGACATTGTGGAGCCAAGAGACCGCGCCCCCCGCGACCGCGAGCCGCTGTGGCGCGACCTGATCGGCGACGTGCTGCGGCGCGAGCGGCAGGCGCAGGAGCGCACGCTGCAGGACGTGGCCGACGCGGCGCGCATCTCCATGCCCTATCTCTCCGAGCTCGAACGCGGCCGCAAGGAGGCCTCCTCGGAGATCCTCGCGGCCACCGCTCGGGCCCTGGGGCTTCGACTGTCCGACCTGATCAGCCTCGCGCACGGCAGGCTCGGCGAGTACGAGCAGGTGGCCGCGGCCCGCCGCTCGGTCGGCGTCGCCAGCCGCGACTCGCTCTGCCTGGCCGCGTGATCAGCTAATAGACACCGGCAGCCGCTTGCTGATCACCTCGTCGGCCAGTCCGTAGGCGATCGCCTCGCTCGCGCCGAAGATCTTCTCCCGGTCCATGTCGGCGCGCAGCGTCGGCACGTCGTGCGGCGTGTGCCGGGCCAGGATCTGCTCGACCTGCTCGCGGATCCGCATCATCTCCTTCGCCTGCAGGCCGAGGTCGGAGACCATGCCGCGCCGCACGTCGCTCACCGGCTGGCCGAGCACGACGCGGGAGTGTTCGAGCACGTATCTGCGCCCCGGGTTCCCGGCCGCCAGCAGCACCGCCGCCGTGGACGCCGCCTGGCCGACGCAGTACGTGGAGACCGGCGAGCCGATGAAGCCCATCGTGTCGTAGATCGCCATCAGCGCCGGGTACGAGCCGCCGGGGCTGTTGATGTAGATCGAGATCGGCAGGTCGCGGCTGGCCGACTCGAGGTGGATCAGCTGAGCGATGACGACGTTGGCCACGCCGTCGTCGATCTCGGTGCCCAGGAAGATGATCCGCTCCGACAGAAGCCTGCTGTAGACGTCGTAGGCGCGCTCGCCGCGCGGCGTGTGCTCGATGACCGTCGGGATGGTGTACTGACCCATATCAGGCTCCTCACAGTCCGATTCGTCGCTGCGGGGCGGAGGAGCGGGCGAGGTCCGAGAGGGACTCCAGGATCGCGTCCACCATCCCGTACTCCAGGGCCTCCTCCGCGGTGAACCAGCGGTCCCGGTCGCTGTCGCGCTCGATGGTCTCGCGCGACTGGCCGGTGCGTTCGGCGTTGATCCGCTCGTTCACGCGCTTCATATGCTCGAGGTTCTCGGCCTGGATCGCGATGTCGGCCGTGGTGCCGCCGATACCCGCCGAGGGCTGGTGCATCATGATCCGCGCGTTCGGCAAGGCATAGCGCTTGCCGGGGCTGCCGACCGTCAGCAGTAGCTGGCCCATGCTCGCGGCGAAGCCGGTCGCGACGGTGGCCACGTCGTTGGGGATCAGGCGCATCGTGTCGCAGATGGCGAGCCCGGCCGACACCGAGCCGCCGGGACTGTTGATGTAGAGGCTGATGTCGGCACGCGGGTCCTCGGCGGCGAGGACGAGCAGCTGCGAGCACACGCGCTGCGCGGACTCGTCGTTGACCTCGGAGCCGAGGAAGATGATCCGCTGGGACAGGAGCTGGTTGGCGAGGTGGTCGTCGAAGGAAGTAGCCATGCTTCCACTCTCGGCGCGGACCGGCCCGGGAGTCAGTGCTTTCGGCTGACGGCAGATCTGCTTTCGGCAGAGCTCGTTATGGAAATATGCAGATGAAACTGAGCGGCACGAAGGTCTCGATCGTCGGGTCCTCGGAGAAATGCAGTACCTGTCCGGGGTCCGGGCGCATCACTCGATCCTGTCGGAGATCTCGTCCTGCGCCACCCGGTCTCCGCCTGCCAGGACGGACAGGTCGCGCACGGCCTCCGAGTAGGCCCGCGGCCCGATCGCCCCTAGCGGCAGCGGGGTGCGCGCGCGGTCGTCGGCTCGGTGGAACCAGCCGGCGCCGAGTACCACGGCGCCGGGCGAAGTCGCTGAATCCGTGTACGGCACGGCCACCGATACGCGGTCGTCCGGGAAGTCGCGGTAGGCCAGGCGGATCGAGTCCTGCGCCGCCCCGCCGCGGGTTCGCCGCGAGTGCCAGTCGAGGCGGCGTACGGCGGCGGTGAGGTGGTCGGCGTCCACCACGGCTGCCGCGTAGTGGCCGAGCTCGGTCGCGTCCGACTCCGGCGCGAGGCGGGTGAAGTTTCGCTCTACCTGTTCGAAGGGCTGGATGAGGTTCCGTACCCGGCAGGCCTCGCGCCAGGTGGCCAGCATCGCGGGGTCCGCGTCGCGCGGATGCCACAGGCTGATCCGGTACGGCGCGTCCTCGGCCGGCTGGGTATCGGTCCAGAGTGTTCCGTCGGCGGTGTACGAGACGACGTCGGTGCGGTCCCAGCCGGGGATCCGGTCGACGGTCCGGCCGTTCTCGTGCGTATGACGCCAGATCAGTCGGCTCGCGACGGCGCGGGTGATCGCATTGTCGTGGTAGATCCGTTGCCAGTCCTCGGGATCCCAGTCGCGATCCGTGGCCAGCAGCGCCTCGATCCGTGCCACCTCTCTGCGGTAGGTGGCACGGATGGCACGCGACTCGGCCGCCGTGACCCGGGACGCGGCCGTGTCCGGCGTCGGCTCGCCGTCCCGCTGCGTCACGCCCACTTGGCCGTTCGGAAACAGCTCCAGGTCGAAGCGGTGCTGACGTACGGTCAGCTCACGCCAGCCCCGCTCATCGAGACCGTGGCGCGGCACGTGCAGCTCGGCCACCCGGCTCGGCGGCTCCTCGACGCGGCTCGCGGCGCGGTCGAGGCACAGCAGCAACTGCTCGCGCAGCGCCTTGGTCTGCGCCTGCGTGGCCGCCTCGGCGAGCACGTCCACGGCCTGCCGCGAGCCGACCTCGGCCAGCGCGTTGGCGCAGGCGTTGCGTACCCGCACCGAGTACATGGTCCAGGGCTCTGATACCGAGCGCAGCAGGATCCTGCCTATGGTCTGCGATTTCCGCTCGAAGTCCAGCTCGACGGCGGCCCAGACGAGATTGACCGCGCAGACGGTGTTGGCCTGGCCGACCAGCAGCGGACGCCCGTCCGCCGCGCCGCGCGACTCGACCAGCGGGACGGCCTCCGCGAGCGCGTCGAGCATCCCGGCCAGCAGCTGCGTCGCCCAGTGGCGCCTCTTGAGCTCCAGATCGTGCACCCGCCGATGCCAGTCCGGGTCCTGATTCGGACGGGCGCCGCGGTCGACGGACAGCACCGCGCCCAGCGGCCGCAGGCCGCCCGCGTCCTCATGGGCTGCCAACCGCGCCGCGACCGCGCGGTACCAGCCGTCGTCGGGCCGCAGGATCGCCTCGTCGAGAGCCGACTCCGGGTCCGCGGAACCAAGACCGTGCCTGCGCCACATTCGTCCCCACCGCACCCGGCGAGATTACGCTCACACTGGCCGCCACGTCACCGTTCGGCCGTCCGAGGCGTGGGACGATGGACCGGAAACGAGCAGCGAGCGCGTCCGCCGAGAAGTAGCAGCGCAGGAAGAAGGCAAGCCCCCGATGACCAGCCAGCCCAACGCCTCCTATTCGTACACCGTCCGGCTGGAGGCCCCGTCCCGCGGCAACGCCGTCTCCAAGCTCACCCGCACGGTGGAGGACGCCGGGGGCGAGATCACCGCGCTCGACGTCTCGGGCTCAGGCAACGAGCGGCTGCGCATCGACGTCACCATCGCGGCGTACAGCAGCGCGCACGCGGCGCAGATCACCGACGGGCTCAAGGCGATCGACGGCATCGAGATCGGCCGCGTCTCCGACCGCACCTTCCTGCTGCACCTCGGCGGCAAGATCGAGATGCAGTCCAAGGTCCCGCTGCGCAACCGCGACGACCTGTCGATGGCCTACACCCCGGGTGTCGCGCGGGTCTGCAAGGCGATCGCGGACAACCCGGACGACGCGCGCCGGCTGACCATCAAGCGCAACTCCATCGCCGTGGTCACCGACGGCTCCGCCGTGCTCGGGCTCGGCAACATCGGGCCGCTGGCGGCGCTCCCGGTGATGGAGGGCAAGGCGGCGCTGTTCAAGCGCTTCGCGGGCATCGACGCGTGGCCGCTCTGCCTGGACACCCAGGACACCGAGGAGATCATCCGCACGGTCAAGGCCATCGCGCCGGGCTTCGCGGGCATCAACCTGGAGGACATCTCCGCGCCGCGCTGCTTCGAGATCGAGCGGCGGCTGCGCGAGGACCTGGACATCCCGGTCTTCCACGACGACCAGCACGGCACCGCGATCGTCGTGCTCGCGGCGATGACCAACGCGCTGCGGGTGGTCGGCAAGGACCTGTCCTCGGTACGCATCGTCGGCTCCGGCGCGGGCGCGGCCGGCACCGCGATCATCAAGCTGCTGCTGGAAGCGGGCGCCAAGGACATCACCGTGGCCGACTTCCACGGCGTGGTGCACAACGGCCGGGGCGACCTCGGCGACGAGGGCTCTGACCTGCGCTGGGTGGCCGATCACACCAATCCCTCCGGCTACACCGGGACCCTGCGCGAGGCGCTGGCCGGGGCCGACGTGTTCATCGGGGTCTCCGCGCCGAACATCCTGACCGGCGAGGACATCGCCACGATGGCCCCGGGCGCCATCGTCTTCGCGCTGGCCAACCCGGACCCCGAGGTGGATCCGGCCGCCGCGCTCGAGCACGCCGCGGTGGTCGCCACCGGCCGCAGCGACTACCCGAACCAGATCAACAACGTGCTCGCCTTCCCCGGCTTCTTCCGCGGCCTGCTGGACGCGCAGAGCCACGACATCCGTCCGGAGATGCTGGTCGCCGCGGCCCGCGCGCTGGCCGACGTGGTCAAGGAGGACGAGCTGAGCGCCAACTTCATCGTGCCGTCCGTGTTCGACCCCGAGGTCGCCAGCAACGTGGCCGCCGCGGTGAAGAACGTGGCCACCGGCGGTAAGTGACGGCGGGTCGGCAGTCAGGCGTGGCCGGAGATCTGCCCGGCCACGCCTGACTGCTTACGGGATCAGCAGCAGCTTGCCGGTCGTGCCACGCCCGGTGAGCGCGACGTGCGCGTCAGCGGCCTGGTTCAGCGGGAACCTGGCCCCGATGCTGATCTTCAGGCTGCCGTCGAGGACCGCGGCGAAGATCTCGCCGGAGCGCCATTCGAGCTCCTCGCGGGTCGCGATGTAGTCCGCGAGCGTCGGCCGGGTCACGAAGAGCGAGCCGCCCCGGTTGAGCCGCTGCAGGTCGAAGGGCGGCACCTGGCCGGACGCGCCGCCGTACAGGGCCAGCAGGCCGCGCTTGCGCAGCGAGCCGAGCGAGGCGTCGAAGGTGTCCTTGCCGACGCCGTCGTAGACCACGTCCACGCCGCGGCCGCCGGTCAGCGCGCGCACCTCGGCGGCCACGTCCTCGACCTCGGTGTAGCGGACGATCTCGTCGGCCCCGGCCTCGCGCGCGATCAGCTCCTTGGCCGCGCTGGACGTCGTGCCGATCACCCGGGCGCCCCTGGCCTTGGCCAGCTGGGTCAGCAGCAGGCCCATGCCGCCGGCCGCCGCGTGCACGAGTGCCGTCTCGCCGGCTTTGAGCTGCCAGGCCGAGTTGAGCAGGTAGTGGGCCGTCATGCCCTGGAGCATCAGGGCGGCGGCCGTCTCCAGGTCGATGCCCTCCGGCAAGGTCACCAGCCGGTCCGCGTTGATCACGTCGTACTCCGCGTAGGAGCCCGCGTTGTCGTCCGCCCAGGCGACCCGGTCGCCGACGGCCAGGCCGGTCACGCCCGCGCCGAGCGCCTCGACCGTGCCCGCGCCCTCGGAGCCGAGCACCGAGGGCAGCGCGCGCGGATAGACGCCGGAGCGGAAGTAGGTGTCGATGAAGTTGACGCCCGAGGCCGCCACCTTCACCAGCACCCGGCCGGGCCCCGGAGCCGGGGTCTCGACCTCGGCGAACTCCAGGACCTCGGGTCCGCCGGTCTTCGTCACACGTGCCGCATACATCAGGGTCATGCCTCCAGAACCGCGGACCTCAGGCCGGGAATTCCACCTGGGCGCCGAGGCCGGACAGCTTCGCGCCGAAGTCCTCGTAGCCGCGGTTGATCAGCGAGATGCCGTGCACGCTCGAGGTGCCCTGGGCCGCGAGCGCCGCGATCAGGTAGGAGAAGCCGGCCCGCAGGTCCGGGATCACCAGGTCGGTCGCGTGCAGCTTCGTCGGTCCGGAGATCACCGCGGAGTGCATGAAGTTGCGCTGGCCGAAGCGGCAGGGGGTGCCGCCGAGGCACTCGCGGTAGAGCTGGATCTGCGCGCCCATGTCGGTCAGCGCCTTGGTGAAGCCGAGCCGCTTCTCGTACACCGTCTCGTGCACGATCGAAAGGCCCTGCGCCTGGGTGAGCGCGACGACCATCGGCTGCTGCCAGTCGGTCTGGAAGCCCGGGTGCACGTCCGTCTCCAGCGCGAGGGCGCTGAGCGGGCCGCCCGGGTGCCAGAAGCGGATGCCCCGGCTGCCCGGCTCGTCGTCCACCTCGAAGGCCCCGCCGACCCGGCGGAACACGTTGAGGAAGGTCATCATCGGGCCCTGCAGCGCGCCGCGCACCAGGATGTCGCCGCCGGTGGCCAGCGCCGCGCAGGCCCAGGACGCGGCCTCGAGCCGGTCCGGCAGCGCGCGGTGCTTGTAGCCGTTCAGCGAGTCGACGCCGGTGATGTGGATCACCCGGTTGTCGAGCACCGAGATGATCGCGCCCATCTTCTGCAGGACCGCGATCAGGTCCTGGATCTCCGGCTCGGTGGCCGCGTTGCGCAGCTCGGTCACGCCCTCGGCGAGCACCGCGGTCAGCAGCACCTGCTCGGTGGACCCGACGCTCGGGTACGGCAGCGTGATCTTGGTGCCGCGCAGCCGCTGGGTGGCCTCGATGTGCAGGCCCTCGGGTCGCTTCTCCACCACGGCGCCGAAGGCGCGCAGCGCGTCGAGGTGGAAGTCGATCGGGCGGTCGCCGATCCGGCAGCCGCCGAGGTCCGGGATGAACGCGTGGCCGATGCGGTGCAGCAGCGGGCCGCACAGCAGGATCGGGATCCGGCTGGCCCCGGCGTGCGCGGCGATCTCGGCGTGGTCGGCCCGGTCCACCGAGGACGGGTCGAGGATCAGGTCGCCGGGCTGCTCGCCCTGGCTGACCGACACGCCGTGCGCCTCGAGCAGTCCGGTGACGATCCGCACGTCGCTGATCTGCGGCACGTTGCGCAGCAGGCTCGGGCCGCTGCCCAGCAGGGCCGCCACCATCGCCTTGGGGACCAGGTTCTTCGCGCCGCGGACGGAGACCTCGCCGGTCAGCGGGGTGCCCCCGGTGACCCGGATCAGGTCGGCGGAGTCGAAGTCCTCCGACGGTTCGGCGGGACGGGGCAGGGTAGTGGCTGGACTAGTCATGGCTCCTGGTGCGGGTCGGGGCGGTCGCACGGGAGGCAAGTCTGCCAGAGACGCACCGGCTGTGCCCAACGCCGCACACGCGTCGTCTCGCCTGTCAGTATGTACTCCATGGGTGTGGCGCATGTCTGACGCTGAGCTGACCGGGCGTCTGCTGGTGGCGACTCCGTTGCTGGTGGACCCCAACTTCGACCGCACCGTGGTGCTGGTGCTCGACCACGACACCGACGGCACCCTCGGCGTGGTGATCAACCGGCCGACCACGGTCCCGGTGCACGAGGTGCTTCCGGCCTGGAGCGACCTGGCCGGGCCGATGCCGATGGTCTTCCAGGGCGGCCCGGTCGCCCTCGACTCGGCCCTGGGCCTGGCCGAGCTGCGCGCGCTGCCGCGCGGCGAGGACCCGGATCCGCTGGGCTGGCGCCGGGTGCACGGGGACCTCGGCCTGGTCGACCTGGATCTGCCGCCGGAGCTGCTCGCCGCCGAAATATCGGCTTTCCGGGTCTACGCGGGCTACGCCGGCTGGAGCGCGGGTCAGCTGGAGCGGGAGATGGGCCAGGGCGCCTGGTACGTGGTCGACGCGGCCCCGGCCGACGCCTTCACCCTCTCCCCGGAGGTCGCCTGGCGCTCCGTGCTGCGGCGGCAACGCGGCGGGCTCGCGCTGCTCTCGACGTTTCCCGACGATCCCGAGCTCAATTGACGCGGCTGAATACCGGTTTCCTCCCGGTCCCTGTTAAGCACTCCACAGGGACCCGGGGGAACTCCTACACTCTGAACATGAGCACGCGGTATATGAACTGCATGAGATGACCGTCTCGGGCGGTACGTCGACGCTGATCGAAGAGCAGACCGGACTCCTCGCGTTAAGCACTCCACAGCGGGGCCGGGAAACTCCTACACTCTGAACATGAGCACGCGGTATATGAACTGCATGAGATGACCGTCTCGGGCGGTACGTCGACGCTGATCGAAGAGCAGACCGGACTCCTCGCGTTAAGCACTCCACAGCGGGGCCGGGAAACTCCTACACTCTGAACATGAGCACCGTAGATGAGATGACCGTCTCGGGCGGTACGTCGACGCTGATCGAAGAGCAGACCGACTACCACACCGACGACGGCGACCACGAGCGCTTCTCGCACTACGCGCCCAAGGACAAGATCACCGAGGCGATGGTGTTCGGCACGCCGATCACCGCGCTCTGCGGCAAGACCTGGGTGCCGAGCCGCGACCCGAAGCGCTACCCGATCTGCCCCACCTGCAAGGAGATCTACGAGGGTCCCGGCTGGGCCGACGACGGCTCCGGCGACAAGGCCGGCAAGTCCGGGTCCGGAGCAGGGTCCGGCGGCGAGGCCTGAGCGGCCGACGTACCGACCCGCCGCCGCCCAACGCCTCCCCGACGCCCCCACACGTAGACAAGCGCCTCCATTGCCGGTGTCCACCCCAGTAGCCGCCCTGCGCCCGCCCGAGCTCGAGCCCGCCGTCGAGGCGCTGGCCGCCGATCCCGGGTTGCGCGTGCTCGCCGGCGGCACCGAACTGATGGTGCTGGCCAACGCCGGACGGCTGCGGCCCAGCGGCTTCCTGCTGATCGACCGGATCCCCGAACTGCGCGGGGTCTGGTTCACCGAGCAGGAGATCATCATCGGCGCCGCCACCACCTGCGCGGACCTGACGCATGCCGACGTGCGCGCGGTGCTGCCCGCGTTGGCCCAGGCCGCCCGGGCCATCGGCTCCGCCGCGCTGCGCACCAGGGCCACCGTCGCCGGCAACCTGGCCTCGGGCAAGCGCCCCGGCGCCGGACCCGCCCCGCTGCCAGGCCGCGACCTGCTCACCGCCTTCATAGCGCTCGGCGCGGTCGTCGTGTGCCGCAGCGCCGTCTCCTGGCGGCAGGTGCCGGTCGCCGCGCTCTACGCCCGCGACGGCGGCGTCCAGTTGGAGCCGGGCGAGCTGATCACCGCGGTCCGGCTGCCGCTCGGCACCGGCCAGCAGGGCTTCATGAAGATCGGCACGCGCGGTGGTCCCGGACGTCCGGTGCTCACCCTCGCGCTGGTCGTCGACCAGGCGAACCACCAGGTCAACTGCGCCGTCGGCGGGCACGGGCCGGTGGCCGCGCGGGTGGACCACGCCGGACAGTGGCTGATGGACCACGTGGACTGGGAGGCGGGCGCGATCCCGGACCCGGGCACGTATCAGACCTTCGCCCGTCTTGTGGCCGAGGGGCTGCTGGCCCCGACGACGGCCGGACCGGCCGGGGCCTCGACCTCGCGGATCCCGGACGAGTACCGCAGGCAGGCGGCCGAGGTGTGCGCGCGGCGCGCGCTGGTCCGGGCGCTGCCGCCCTCGGGCTGGCTGGAGCAGGTGAAGCAGTATCAGATCAAGGCGGAGATGATGCGGGCGCGCTCGGCCGTGGAGCGCGCGGAACGCGGTCTGCCGCAGTCCCCGGCGGTCCCGACGGCCGTGCCGGGCGGCGGCGCGCTCGGCAGCGCCGCGGCCAAGCACGGTCCGGCCGGTCCCGCGCGCGGCTCGATAGCGCTCGACTCCTCGGGCCTCGAGGCCGGAACCATCAGTGTCCGGATAGCCGGTCCTGGAACGGGGGCGGCGTGAACCGCGAAGAGTACGACCAGTACGACTTCCTCTCCGAGGAGCTGCCGCCGGACGTGCTCGCGGGCAGCGGCGCCTACCTCGTGCCGCAGGTGCCCGAGCAGCCGCTCGAGCCGATCAGCCCGCCGCCGATGCCGCCCGCCGCGGGCCCGTTCGCCAAGGTCGTGATCCGCTGCGTGGTCAACGGCGAGCCGGTCGAGCTGCCGGGTGTCTGGGTGGCCGACAGCCTGCTCTTCCTGCTGCGCGACCGGCTCGGCCGCACCGCCGCGAAGGACGGCTGCGGCGAGGGCGAGTGCGGGGCCTGCGTCGTGCTGCTGGACGGCGAGCCGGTGCTCGGCTGCCTGACGCCCGCGCTGGCCGCCGAGGGCTCGGCGATCACCACCGCCGAGGCGTACCGCGAGGGTGACGCGGTCTCCGCCGCGCTGGCCGCGCACTGCGGCGCCGGCTGCGGCTACTGCCTGCCCGGCATCGGCCTGACCGTCCGCGGCCTGCTGAACCGTCAGCCCGAGCCGAGCGAGGCCGCGATCCGGGAGTCCCTCTCCGGCCACCTCTGCCGCTGCCTGCCGCCGGGCCACTTCATCGACGCGGTCCACGAGGCGGTGAAGCGCCGTGCGTCTTAGATCCTGCGCGCTATCCGAGCACTTCATCGACGCACAGTTGTTCATCCAGGCGGTGAAGCGCCGTGCCTCATAGCTCTGACGCCGACGTGCTCAACCAGGCGGTGAAGCGCCGTGGATAAGCACAAGGCTTCCGCACTCCCCGGCTTCCTGATCGGCGAGCAGCTCCCGTCCGAGGCCCCGGCCGCGGCTCCCGTCGACGTCGTTCCGGCCCCGGCGTACGCGGCCGTCGATCCGCCCGCCGACGGAATAGGCAAGGCGGTGCCCGCCGCGAAGGCCGCGGGGCTCTACCCGTACGCGGCCGACCGGGCCGGCGGTCCCGGCATGCTCTACGCCGCGCTGGCCCGCAGCCCCTTCCCGCACGCCGCGCTGCTGCACATCGACGCCAAGCCCGCGCTCGACATCCCCGGGGTGCACGCCGTGCTCGCCGGGCCCGAACTCGGCGTGACGGCCGTCGAGTACCGCGGCCAGTGCGTGGCCGTGGCCGCCGCCGAGCACCCCGCGCTGGCCCGCGCCGCGCTGGACGCCGTGGAGATCCACTACGCGCCCGGCGAGCCGCTGCTCGACGCGCGCCAGGTCTTCGCCGCCGCCCGCCGCACCGGCAACGACTCGCGCATCTCGGCCTATCGCCGCTACACGCTGGGCCCCGGCGGCGACCTGGCCGAGCCCGCCGAGGGCGAGAGCACGGTCATGTACGGGTACGAATTCGGTCGGGGCGCCGATCCGGCCGCCGCGCCCGGCGCCGTGCTCGCCGTGCCGCACTTCGGGCCCGACGGCCAGGGCGGACGGCGGCTGGCCCGCGTCGACCTGCACACCGCGTGCGCCGACCCGGTGCGCGACCTGCGCGCGGTGGCCGCCGCCGTCGGCCTGCCGCTCGAGGGCATCCACCTGGTGCCAGCCCCGTTCACCGGCACCAGGTCCGGCGACGATCCGGACCTGCGGGTGGCCGCCGCGCTGCTGGCGCTGCGCACCGGACGTCCGGTGCGGGCCGAGGGCGGACCCGCCGACCGGCTCGCCGGGGACGCGGGCACCCCCGCGATCCGGGTGCACTGCACGCACCGGGTGGACGCCGAGGGCGCGCTGCTCGGCGTGCGCGTCGAGCTGGTGGTGGACGGCGGCGCCGATCCGGCCGGGGCCGAGCCGCTGCTGGACGAGCTGTGCCGCAGCGTCGTCGGGCCCTACCGCTGCGAGAACGTCGAGATCCAGGGCTGGGTCGTGCGCACGCACAATCCGCCCGCCGGGCCCTGGCCGGGCGGCGCCGCGATGGTGGCCGCCGTGGTCGCCGAGGCGCAGATCGACGCGGCCGCCGCGGCGTGCGGCCGCAGCCCGCTCGACCTTCGTGTCAAGAACCTGATCCGCTCCGGCGACCATCTGCCGGACGGCCGGCGGCTGGCCGGGGCGGTGCCGCTGCCCGAGCTGCTGACCACGCTGCTGGACACGGCGATGCCGCCGTTCCCGCCGGGCCCCGACATCCGGACCTTCCCCGGCACGGTCGGCCGCACCGGCGAGCTGACCCGGGTCCGGCGCGGCGCGGGCATCGCGCTGGCCATGGTGGACCTGGTCCCGCCGGAGCTCGGCGAGGAGTTCGCCACCGCGCAGGTCGCGCTGACCACGGACATCAACGGCCCGATCGTGCACGTCGCGACGAGCATGGTGGACACCGGGAACGGCCAGCACGCGCTGCTCCGCAAGATGGCCCGCGAGGTGCTCGGCGTGCGCCGGGTCATCGTGCGTCGCCCGGCGAATCCGGCCGACCTGCCGGCCACCGCGATCGGCCCGGGCCGCACGACGTGGCTGCACTGTATGGCCGTCCAGCGCGCGGCGCGGGCGGCGCGGGCGCAGGCCCTGGCGAAGATCGCGGCCCAGTTCGCCGTCTCCCCGCAGCTGCTCGAGGTGCGCGACGGCATGGTCGTCACCTACGACGGCACGCTCTCGAAGCCGGTCGAGGAGGTCTACGCGCAGGTGCTGCGCGGCGCGGCGGTGTACGTGGCGAACGGCGAGTTCCGGGTGCACGGCGCCGGAGCCCCGTCGCCCGGCGTGTTCGTGCCCGAACCCGGCACGGCGCACGTCGCGGTGGCCGCGTACCGCGCGGTCGTGGACGCCGACACCGAACTGCACACGCTGCGCCCGGTGCGGGTGACCGCCGGGCACGACGCGGGCCGGGTGCTGCTGCCGGAGCGCGCGGAGGCGGCGGTCGGCTCCGGCGTGCTGACGGCGGTGGACTTCGTCTTCAACGCCCAGGCCGAGGAGATCGACCTCGCGGGCGCCGAACTCGGCGGCTTCGGCGCGCTCGGCCCCGGCCAGTTCCCGACGATGCTGGAGCAGCCGGAGCTGGAGCTGCTGCCCTTCCTCGAGTCCTCGATCGGCGAGCTCGACTCGACGATGCTGCGCCGAAGGGGCTTCGCCGCCCCGCTCCCGCTCGGCTACATCCCGGTCCGCCGAGCCGCGTACGCCGCGTGCGCCGCCGCCCTCGCCTGCGCCACCCGCGACGCCCTCGAGGCGCACCCGACCCGGATGCCGCTGCGGCCCTGGGGCGTCAGCAACTAGCCGAAGTAGCCCAATCCAGTGAATTTTCATGATGGTCCGCAATGCCGACGTCTCATCAGCCAGAATGCATGTGTTCTAGAACAGTAATATTCTGAAGGACGCTTACGTCGATCTCGCAGGCGATCACCGCGCTGCGGATCCTGTTCGTCTTCGACCCGACCCGCAACGCTGTCCTGCTGGTCGCGGGGGACAAGTCCGGGCGGTGGAAGCGTTGGTACGAGGCGGCGATCCCGCTCGCCGAAGAACGTTACGAGGCCTATCTGAAGGAGGTTCGGTCATGACCGGCTCTTACTCTTGGGACGACGTCGAACGGGAGCTTTTCACCCCTGCGGAGATCGAGGACAACCATCTGGCCGCCGAGCGGCTCGTGGCTGCCATCCAGGCGAAGCGACTCGTCGAGGTCCGGCACCGGCGCGGTTTGACGCAGAGCCAGATCGCGGCGCGGATGGGCGTCACCCAGCGTCGGGTCTCCGCCATCGAGCACGGCGAGGAGCAGGCGACGCGCACCACCCTCGCGGCGTACGTTGAGGCGCTGGGCGGCCGGCTCCGCCTCGTGGCCGAGTTCGAGAACGAACTCGTGGTGGTCGGCTGAGGAGCCCGGATCGTCGCATGAGCAAGGTGCCGGTCAGCCGGCGAGACGAATCCGGTAACAGGTGGACCATGGCTGGACCAGTGACGTAGCATCTCGACGTGACCGCGCTCTCCGATCCCGCCCCCGACCTCGACATGCCCGACCCCGAAGCCGCCGAGGCGCCGCGCCCGTCGGAGAGCATCTTCAGCCCGCGCTACCTGGCCGTCACCATCGGCTTCGTCTCCTCGATCCTGCTCACCGCGTTCGAGGCGATGGCCGTCGCCTCGGCGATGCCGGTCGCGGTCGCCGACCTGCACGGGCTGCCGTACTACTCGCTGGCCTTCTCCGCGTACCTGACGACCAGTCTGCTCGGCATGGTGCTGTCCGGGCAGCGGGCCGACCGGGTCGGGCCGCGGCTGCCCTGCCTCGGCGGGATCGGCGTGTTCGGCGTCGGCCTGGTGGCCGCGGGCACCGCCACGACGATGGCCCAGTTCGTGCTTGGCCGGGCGATCCAGGGATTCGGCGGCGGGCTGGTCATCGTCGCGCTCTACGTGCTGGTCGGCCGGGCGTACCCGGAACACCTGCGGGGCAAGGCGTTCTCCGCGATGGCCGCCTGCTGGGTGCTGCCCGGCGCGGTCGGACCGGTGATCGCCGGGGTGCTGACCGAGGACCTGAGCTGGCGTTGGATCTTCCTCGGCATCGCGGTGCTGATCGCCGTCCCGCTCGCCCTGCTCGCCAAGCCGCTGCGCGACCTGCCGCAGCCCGAGCCGCTCCCGCAGACCGAGGCCGAGGCGGCGGCGGACGCGGCCGGGCGCCGCCGGACCCGGGTCGCCGCCGGACTCACCGCGCTCGGCGCCGGGCTGCTGCAACTCGGCAGCCAGGAGATCAACCTGCTCGGCCTCGTCCTCGCCCCGATCGCGCTGGCGCTGCTGGCCACGAGCGTGCCCCGATTGCTCCCGCCCGGCACCCTGCGCGCGCGCTGCGGATTGCCCACCGTCATCCTGATGCGGGGGCTGATGGCCGGGGCGTACTTCGGCATCGAGGCCTTCCTGCCGCTGATGCTGGAGCAGCACCGCGGCCTGAGTGTCACCCTCGCCGGCCTGTCCCTGGTGACCGCGACCGTCGGCTGGGCGGCCTCCTCGTGGGCGATCAACCGCCCCTTCATCGCGAACCGGATCTCCAAGCCGGGCCGCGTCCGCATCGGCGTCGCGATCTGCGGGATATCCCTGCTCGGCGACATCATCGCGGTGAACACGAGCACGCCGCTGTGGACGGTCGCCGCCGCGATGGGCCTGGCCTCCCTCGGCTGCGGCATGGTCTTCCCCACCGTCAGCGTGCTGACCCTGGAACTGTCCGAGCCCGCGGAGCAGGGCACGAACTCCGCCTCGCTCCAAGTCGCCGACGGCATCGGCAGCACCACGACCATCGCCCTCGGCGGTGGCGTCTATCACGCCCTGTCGACCGGCGGCGCGGCCTCCGGCGGCGTCTACGTGCTGCTCTACGCCCTCTTCATCGCCGTCGCCGGCCTCGCCTGGGTGCTGGCGCCGAGGGTCAGACGGGGCTGAGTCACGGAACGTTTCCATTTCTGTCGGCGGAGCCCGGTACGGTGGAGGACCGCGCCGACCGAGCAACGCCGCCACGGTGGCCCAGTCGACACTCGAGGGGACCGACGTATCCGTGAGCACCAACGCCGCCTCGCACCTGTCCCCGGCGTATCCGGACCGCGCGCCGTGGGGGACCGCGGGCAAGCTGCGTGCCTGGCAGCAGGCCGCGCTGGACGAGTACCTGCGCCGGGAGCCGCGCGATTTCCTCGCGGTGGCCACGCCGGGCGCCGGTAAGACCACCTTCGCGCTGCGGATCGCCACCGAGCTGCTGGACCGTCACATCATTCAGCAGCTCACGGTCGTGGCCCCGACCGAGCACCTCAAGCACCAGTGGTCCGAGGCGGCGAAGAAGGTCGGGATAGCGATCGACCCGACCTACTCCGGCTCGGCCGGCGGCACCTCGCGCGACTACACCGGCATCGCCGTGACGTACGCGGGTGTGGCCGCGCACCCGATGCTGCACCGCTCCCGGGTGGAGAACCGGCGCACGCTGGTCATCCTGGACGAGATCCACCACGCGGGCGACGCGATGGCCTGGGGTGAGGCGATCAGCGAGGCCTTCGAGCCGGCCGTCCGCCGGCTCGCGCTGACCGGCACGCCCTTCCGTTCGGACATCGCGCAGATTCCCTTCGTCAGCTACGCACCGGACGACGAGGGGATCCGCCGCTCGGTCGCGGACTACACCTACGGCTACGGCGCGGCCCTGGCCGACGGCGTCGTGCGGCCGGTCATCTTCCTGTCCTACGCGGGCCAGATGCGCTGGCGCACCAAGGCCGGCGACGAGATCGCCGCCTCGCTCGGCGAGCCGATGACCCAGGACGCGGTCAGCCAGGCCTGGCGCACCGCGCTGGATCCGGCGGGCAACTGGATGTCCTCGGTGCTGCGCGCGGCCGACAAGCGGCTGCGGGAGGTCCGGCGCGCGGTGCCGGACGCGGGCGGCCTGGTCATCGCCACCGACCACTTCGCGGCCCGCGCGTACGCCAAGATGCTGCGGGACATCACCGGCAGGTCGGCGACGGTCATCCTCTCCGACGACCCCAAGGCCTCGTCCAAGATCGAGAAGTTCAGCGAGGGCGAGGACCGCTGGATGGTCGCGGTCCGGATGGTCTCCGAGGGCGTGGACGTGCCGCGGCTGGCCGTCGGCGTGTACGCCACCTCGATCTCCACCCCGCTGTTCTTCGCCCAGGCCGTCGGCCGCTTCGTCCGGGCCCGCAAACGCGGCGAGACCGCCTCGGTCTTCCTGCCCTCGGTGCCGATGCTGGTCCAGTTCGCCAACGAGCTCGAGCTGCAGCGCGACCACATCCTGGACCGCAAGAAGCGCGACGACGACATGTGGGCCGAGGAGGAGGACCTGCTCGCCGACGCCAACGCGGAGAAGAACGAGACCGACCTCGGCGAGTTCAAGTTCGAGGCGCTGGAGTCCGAGGCCACCTTCGACCGGGTCATGTTCGACGGCGACGAGTACGGGCTCGCGGCGGACTCGGGCAGCGCGGACGAGGCCGACTACCTGGGCATTCCAGGCCTCCTCGACCCCGAGCACGTGCGCACCCTGCTGCAGAAGCGGCAGACCCGGCAGATCGCCCGGCAGCGCGGCGCGAAGGGCCCGGACGACGCGCCGGCCCCGGTCCCGGCCGAGGAACGGCCCGTGGTCAGCCACCAGCAGCTGCTGGGCCTGCGCAAGGAGCTGCACACGCTGGTCGGCGCCTGGCACCACCAGTCCGGCCTGCCGCACGGCGTCATCCACAACGACCTGCGCCGCACCTGCGGCGGCCCGCCCGCGGCCCAGGCCTCGGCGGTCGAGCTCAAGGCCCGGATCGAGAAGGTCAGGGCCTGGGCCGCCGGCCGGGAGAAGCAGCGCTGAGAGCCGCGTTGAGAATGCAAGTGAGGTAAGCGGCACGTCACGCTCGGACTTAACCCCCGACAGGCGGTCTGTTTACACTGCTTCGGTGACCACAAGCACGCTGAATACCTCGGGCGAGCACCACCCGGAGACCTCGCAGACCCTCGACCGCGGGCTGCGTGCGCTCGAAGAGCTCGCCGAAGTGCCCGGCGGTCTGACCGTGACCGAACTGGCCGAACGGCTGCACGTGAACCGCACGATCGTCTACCGGCTGCTCGCCACCCTCGAGCTGCACGGTCTGGCGCGCCGCGACGCCTCGGGCCGGGCGCGCCTGAGCATCGGCGTGTTGGCGCTGGCCAGACAGGTGCAGCCGCTGCTGCGCGAGGCCGCGACGATCCCGCTGCGCCGGCTGGCCGAGGAGGTCGGGGCGACGGCGCATTTGACGGTCGTGGACGGCACCGAGGCGCTGGCCGTCGCCGTCGTCGAACCGACCTGGACCGACTACCACGTGGCCTACCGTGTCGGCTCCCGGCACGCGCTGGACCGGGGCGCGGCGGGCCGGGTGATCCTCAACTACCGCGAGAACAAGACCACCGGCTATCTGATGACGGACGGCGAGCTGCAGTTCGGCGCGTACGGCATCGCGGCGCCGGTGGTGGACGTGCCGGGAGTGGAGGCGTCCGTCGGCGTGATCTCCTTCGGGCAGCTGGACCCCAACCGCACCGGGCCACGCGTGGTCCGTGCGGCGGCCGAGGTCGCCGGGGCGCTGCGCTAGCTCGTCAGTCCTTTTCCAGCAGGTCGTCGAGGGCGACGTGCGACGGCTCGGGCTGCTCGGGCCGTGCTGGTTCGGGCGCCGGCGCCAGCGCGGGCCGGTCCTTCGGCACCGCGCACGCCGGGGTCCCGCCGGGCAGCCGGTAACGGTTGTTCGCGATCAGCCGGTAGACCCCGGCCGCCAGCCAGGAGATCGGCGGCACCAGCATCAGCGCGCCCACCGGGCGGAAGGGCCAGCGCGCCCGCAGCAGCATCCGGCCGATCGCGGCGGCTCCGTGCGGAATCGGCTTGGCCGAGGTGCGCGGCCGCAGCCACTGCACGGCCGACGTGACCTGCTCCTGCGTCAGCCCGTGCGCCTCGAGATCGAGCTGCTGCCAGGGGGCGAAGCGAACCGCCGGGCGGCACCAGCGCTCGATCCAGTGCACCGACGAGGTGCAGAACGCGCAATCCCCGTCGAAGACCAGCGTCGGCGTCACGATCGCGTTCATATTCTCAGCGTACGCGGGTCCCGCGACCCGTCTCTCGACGACCTGCCAGACCCGGTCGGACAGGAACACCGCGTCGCCGACCAGCATGATCAGCGAGAAGAACGGCAGCCCGAGCAGCACCGCGATGCTCAGGTGCATCCCGGCGAGCACGATCAGCGAGGGGTACTTGAGCTTCGGCGAGAAGACCGTGAAGGGGAAGCCGATCTGCGCGAACACCGTGACGAAGCCCATGATCGCCAGCAGCACGCCGTGCCCGAGCACCCAGCCGTCCAGGCCCGGCCAGGGCTGGAACCAGCGCAGCCGCAGCACGTAGCCCATCGCGGTGCCGTCCTGCCACATCGAGCCCTGCACCTTGTACAGGCCCGCGGTCGCGTAGATCACGCAGACCTGGAAGGCGATCACCAGCACGGCGCCGTTGTGCAGCACGTTCGCGATCTGGTCCCGGGCCGCGGCGAGTTCGAGCCGCCAATCCGCGACAGGCGCCTCGGGGTCAGCCGGACGCAGCTGCCGGCGCCGGGCGTCGAGCGACCAGTGCCGTCCGCAGCGGGTGAAGCACAGGAAGATCGACATCAGGGTCAGCACGTTGTCGCCGCCGTCGGTGATCAGCGGGCTGCGATTCTCCAGCGCGATCACGACGAAGCAGAACAGCAGGGAGCTGATCCGGCTGCGCCAGCCGAGGGTGAACAGCACGCCCGCGACGATCGCCAGCGCGTAGAAGGCCTCGAAGGCGCCGCCGCCGAGCCCGGCCACGGCCGTCAGCCAGGCGCGCACCCAGCCGAACATCGGTGTCTGCGCCTCGAACGTCCGCTCCATCGCCGGCGTCCAGATCGCGTTCGGGCCCCAGGCGGCCTGCCGCTCGTTGAACTCGGAGAGCAGGAACAGCGTCCACAGCGTGCCGTAGCCGATGCGCAGCGCCGCCGTGCCCCGAGCGGCCACGGCCGACTCGGTGACCAGTCGGAAGTATCGAGTCATGACAGCCCCACCAGCCACCACGGCAGCGTCTGGGTCTGCGGAGCGGTCTGCGCGGCGGTCCGTCCCGGCCCCGGGATCAGCGTGACGACGAAGCGGACCTGGATCGAGTCGATCGTCCCCGACTCCCGCGGAGTCAGGTAGCTGAGCACCAGGTTCTGCAGGTACGCCTGCGCGGTCGCGGCCAGCGGCGAGCCCGCCATCGGCGTGCCGCTCGCGGCGTGAGTAATCGTGAACTCACGCCAGGCGTTGCGCATCGCGTTCATGGTCAGGTGGCTCGGCGCCGGGTTCCCGAGCGTCGCCGCGTAGTCGATCGCGGAGATGTTCACCCAGGGCGTGACGGCGGCGGACGGCCCGACGCTCGCTCGCGCGTCGACCTCGAGGTTCTCCGAGATCGGGTTCGGTGCGAACAGTTGCCAATTCTGGTTGAGCAGCGGGTTCATCCACCAGGAGATCTGCGTCGCGTACCGCTGCGAGACGACGTTGCTCGGCGCGTTGTAGAGGAACGTCGCGCCCATCTGGATCGCGACCAGGACCGCCGTGAGCAGCACCGTCACCCCGACCAGCGCCCGCGACCAGCGGCGCGTCGGCCGAGGGCCGCGCTTGTCGGGTATCGCCTCGCTCACCGCGCCGAGGTTACCTGTCCGCGGCCGAACGTGCAGCGGCCTCGGCCAACTGCGCCACCCGCAGCGGGATCGGGTTCTCCAGCGCGATCATCGTCGAGGTCCGCACGATGCCCTCGAAGTCGACGAGCCGGTCGATGACGTGCTGCAGGTCGGCGTTCGACGGCGCGACGATCCGGCAGAGCATGTCGCCCGAGCCGGTGACGGTGTGCATCTCCAGCAGCTCCGGCACCGTTCTCAGGTGCGCGCGCACGTCGCGGCCCCGGCCCTGCCGGATCTCCAGCGTCGCGAACGCCGTCACCGGGTAGCCGAGCGCGGTCGGATCGAGCTCCGGGCCGAAGCCGCGGACGACGCCGTCGGCCTGCAGCCGGTCGAGCCGCGCCTGCACCGTGCCGCGGGCCACGCCGAGGCGGCGCGAGGCCTCCATCACCCCGATCCGCGGCTCCTCGGTGAAGAGCCGGATCAGCCGGGCGTCCAACTCGTCCACGGCCATGGTCCCGATTCTCCGATCATTCTGTGCAACTTGTCGAGCTAATTCCCCAATTAACTGTGCAGTATGTATAGCAGATTCGCAAACTATTGACCATTGTGAGGAGCTGGTCCAGCATCACGACCATGACCGACGTGATGCCCGAGACCCCCGCCACCGCCGCGTCCGCCGACCCCTTCCCGGTGAAGGGCATGGACGCGATCGTCTTCGCCGTGGGCAATGCCAAGCAGGCCGCCCACTACTACGCGACCGCGTTCGGCATGCGCCTGGTCGCCTACGCGGGCCCCGAGACCGGCAGCCGCGACGCCGCGTCCTACGTGCTCACGTCCGGCTCGGCCCGCTTCGTGCTCAACGGCCCGGTACGCGCGGGCACCGAGCTCGGCGCGCACATCACCGCGCACGGGGACGGCGTGACCGACCTCGCGATCCAGGTGCCGGACGTGTACGCGGCCTACGAGTACGCGGTCGAGCACGGCGCCAAGGGCCTCGAGAAGCCGCACGAGCTGCGCGATGAGCAGGGGACCGTCGTCCTCGCCGCCATCGCGACCTACGGCGAGACCCGGCACACGCTGATCGACCGCTCGCGGTATGAGGGCCCTTATCTGCCCGGCTACGTCGCGCGCGAGCCGCTGGTCGCCGCGCCGGAGAAGCGCTACTTCCAGGCCGTGGACCACTGCGTGGGCAACGTGGAGCTCGGCCACATGGACGAGTGGGTCGAGTTCTACAAGCACGTCATGGGCTTCACCAACATGGCCGAGTTCATCGGCGACGACATCGCCACCGACTACTCGGCGCTGATGTCCAAGGTCGTCGCGGACGGCACCCGCAAGGTGAAGTTCCCGCTCAACGAGCCGGCCGTCAGCCGCCGCAAGTCGCAGATCGACGAGTACCTGGAGTTCTACGGCGGCCCCGGCGTGCAGCACATCGCCTTGGCCACCAACGACATCATCCGCGCGGTCGACGCGATGCGCGCCGCCGGCCTGGAGTTCCTCGACACCCCGGACTCCTACTACGAGGACGCCGAACTGCGCGAGCGGATCGGCAACGTCCGGGTGCCGGTGGCGGAACTGCAGGCGCGCCGCATCCTGGTGGACCGCGACGAGGACGGCTACCTGCTGCAGATCTTCACCAAGCCGGTGCAGGACCGGCCGACCGTCTTCTTCGAACTGATCGAGCGGCACGGCTCGCTCGGCTTCGGGAAGGGCAACTTCAAGGCCCTGTTCGAGGCGATCGAGCGGGAGCAGGAGCGTCGCGGGAATCTCTGATTTCGGCTAACCTCCCCTACGTCGACACACGGTTTTCGGGGGAGGGGGCTGGACTTTGAGTACCGGAAATCCGCCTGCGGGGTACTACGCGGATCCGTCGGTCCCGGGATACATCAGGTACTGGGACGGAAACGAATGGGTGGCGGGCACGAGCCAGCCCGTCCCCGAAGAGGTGGCCGAGCAGAGCAGTGACGCCTGGCAGCCGGAGCCTACGGGAGCTGTGGCGGGCCAGGAGCGGCAGCGGCAGGATGGCCTGATCCAGAGCGGGGCGCGGGGGTACGGGGGACAGGTTCAGCCGGTCCAACAGGTCCAGCAGCCTGTACAGGTTCAGGTCCAGCCGCAGCAATACGTACCAACACCGACGCCGGTCCCCGCGCAGCCGCAGCCAGCACCCGCGGCCGCGGTGGACGAGTTCCCCGAGTCGGTCGGCACGATGATCGTGCCCTCGGCGTTCGTGCACGGAGCGCGCAACAGCGGCGGCTACAACTTCCCGGGCCAGAGCAGCAATCCGTTCGCCGGGCTGCCGGGCTCCGAGTTCGCCGCGGCCGAGGCGGAGCGCGCGGCGGCGGAGACCAAGGTCGTCGAGCTCGCCAGCCCCGGATCGCGGTTCCTGGCGCGCATCATCGACCTCGGCATCGCCGCCGTCTTCTCCGCGCCGATCACCATCACCCTGCTGCTGATCGCGCACCGGCACGACCACCAGTACGTGCTCAAGCTCGACGCCGAGGCGACGACCACCTACACCACGCTCGGCATGGACGCGATGGGCATCGCGCTGTGGGCGGGCGCGCTGCTCGCGCTGGTGATCGTCTCGGTCGTCTACGAGGGCTTCCGGCTCGGCCGCGACGGGCAGACGATCGGCAAGCGGCTCGCCGGGGTACGCGTCGTGCGCATGCCGGACGGGACGCCGCTCGGCAAGGGCGGCGTCGGCACTCGCAGAGCCCTGCTGTTCTGGGTGCTCGCGATCATCCCGATCGTGGACGTGGCGACGCTAGGCGGCGTGCTCTGGGGCCGTCCGTACCGGCAGGGCGCGCACGAGAAGGCGACCTCGACCGCGACCATCAAGGCCTGACGCTGACAGCGCCGACGGACCCGCACGGAAAATCATGCGGGTCCGTCGCCACTCCCCTCCTACCCCCGAGCTCACCGCCCCGGGTTCACGCGTCCGGTTTCACCGCCGCGCTGAGCTCCAGCAGCACCCGCGTGCTGAACCCGGCCGCCTCGGAGTCCTTCGCCGTCGCCGCCACGCAGTAGTCGGTCGCCAGCCCGCACACGTCCACCTCGGTCACCCCGCGCTCGCGCAGCCACTGACTGAGGCTCAGCCCGGACCCGGCCACGTCCACCCCTTCGAAGCCCGAGTAGGCCGCGGCGTGCTCGCCCTTGCGGAATTCCGCGTCGAACGGGAGGTCCGCGACGGCCGGGTGGAAGTCCGCGCCCTCCGTGCCGACCCGGCAGTGCACCGGCCACTCGCCGAAGTGCGCACCCGGGTCCACGTGGTAGTCCCTTGTCGCGACTACGAAGTCCGCACCACCGGAGCTTTCGTGAAGCACGTACTCGCGCACCTTCTCGGCGACGGCGTTGCCGCCGGTCACCGCGAGCGAGCCGCCCTCGCAGAAGTCCTTCTGCACATCCACCACTATCAGTGCCTTGGCCATGGGATCTCTCTCAGTCCGCCTTCGGGTAGAGGGTGGGGATCACCGCGTCCCCACGGGACAACTGGGTCGCCGAGAGCGGCAGTTGGGCCAGGCTGTCCTGGTGCAGCCGCCGGCCCTCGACGAGGTTCTGCCGCTCCACGACCTCACCGTCGAGCAGCAGCGGGGTGCTCAGCAGGCGGCCGAGCGACTCGTCCGGACGGGTCGCGATGACCTCCTCGGTGGCCACCCCGTCCTCGTCGATCCGGCGGTACGCGTACTTGCGGCCGCCGACGCTGGGCTTGCCGGTGGACTTCTTCGCCACCGGGATCAGCGGGTCCCGGAGGTCGGCCGACTTGGCCCGCGCGACCAGCTTGTAGACCATGGACGAGGTCGGCGCGCCGCTGCCGGTCACCAGTTGCGTGCCCACGCCGTAGGCGTCCACCGGCGCGACGGCCAGGGCCGCGATCGCGTACTCGTCCAGGTCGCTCGTCACCACGATCCTGGTGTCCTGCGCGCCGAGCTCGTCGAGCTGCTTGCGCACCCGGTGCGCCATCCACAGCAGGTCGCCGGAGTCCAGCCGCACCGCGCCGAGTTCAGGGCCTGCCACCTCGACGGCCACCCGCACGGCCTCGGCCACGTCGTACGTGTCCACCAGCAGCGTCGTGCCCTTGCCGAGCGTGGCCACCTGCGTCTGGAAGGCCTCGCGCTCGCCGTCGTGCACCAGGGTGAAGGCGTGCGCCGCGGTGCCGACCGTCGGCACCCCGTAGCGGAAGCCGGCCTCCAGGTTCGAGGTGGACGCGAAGCCGGTCAGGTACGCCGCCCGGGCGCTGGCGACGGCCGCCTGCTCGTGCGTGCGCCGCGAGCCCATCTCGATGCAGGGCCGGCCGGCCGCGGCCGAGACCATCCGGGAGGCGGCGGCCGCGATCGCCGAGTCGTGGTTGAGGATGGACAGGATCAGCGTCTCGAGCAGCACGCACTCGGCGAAGCCGCCCTCCACGGTCAGGATCGGCGAGCCGGGGAAGTAGCACTCGCCCTCCCGGTAGCCGCTGATCGAGCCGCCGAAGCGGTAGCCGGCCAGCCAGTCCAGCGTCGGCCGGTCCACCACCGCGGCCCGCTCCAGGAAGGCCAGCTGGGCCTCGTCGAAGCGGAAGGCCTCCACGGCCTCGAGCACGCGTCCGGTGCCGGCCACGACGCCGTAGCGCCGCCCCTCGGGCAGCCGCCGCGTGAAGACCTCGAAGACCGACCGGCGGTCCGCCGCGCCGCTGCGCAACGCACCCTGGAGCATGGTCAGCTCGTAGTGGTCGGTGAGCAGGGCCGGGGTACTTATCGTCACCATGACGCTAAGGCTACCGCACTCCCGCGACTCGACAAAGCGTTCCCGGCACCGAGCCGCTTCTCAAAGAGTGCGACGATAGGACCGTGAGCACTGCGCCCATCGAACTCGACCAGCCGGAGATCGCCGACGCCGACCCGCTGGAGGCCGCGGACCGGCCCTGGACCACGATCGTATGGAACGACCCGGTCAACCTGATGAGCTACGTCAGCTACGTCTTCCAGACGTACTTCGGCTATCCGCGCACCAAGGCGGAGAAGCTGATGATGGACGTGCACCAGCGGGGGAAGGCGGCGGTCTCCACCGGCAGCCGCGAGGAGATGGAGCGGGACGTGGCGGCGATGCACGGCTACGGTTTGTGGGCCACGCTGCAACACGACTGACGCCGCGTCATCCGCCGTAGGCTGTCGTACGCCCGCTGAGACGCCCGAGACCTCGACCGAGAGACCCTGCCCGTGAGTTTCACCTTCCGAGCCGGCCCGCACCGCACCGTCCAGGGAAACCTGGAGGCGGTGGAGGCGCAGCTGCTCGCCTACCTCTTCGGCCAACTGCTCGACCTGCTCGGCCCGGCCGAGGACACCTCGGACGCCGACCCGCTGGCGATAGAGCTCGGCCTCGCCGGCCTGGGCGTCGGCCCCGAGGAAGTGGCCACGCCCGAGGACCCGGCGCTGGCCCGGCTGTTCCCGGACGCCTACCGGGACGACGAGGAGGCCGCGACCGAGTTCCGCCGCTACACCGAGGGCGACCTGCGCACCGGCAAGCGCGGCCGGGCCCAGTGCGCGCTGGAGAGCCTGCCGGAGGACCACGGCGGCCGCTTCGAGCTCGACGAGGAGCAGGCCCAGTGCTGGCTGGGCGCGCTCAACGACCTCCGTCTGGTCCTCGGCTCCCGCTTCGGCCTCACCGACGACGGCCAGGACCCGGGGGCGGGCCTGGAGCCGGAAGATCCGCTGGTGGCCTACGTCCCGGCGTACCACTACCTCGGATATCTGCAGGAGACGCTGCTCGAGGCGCTGCCGAGGTAGCGGTAGCCACCCGCGCACTTGGCGTACCGGCCGACGTACGCACAGGCACTCCGGTTACCCTGATCCCGTGCTGACCATAGGATTCACAGTGGCGATCCGCGACGCCATCTCGCCAGTTACCCTGATCCCGTGCTGACCATAGGACAGGCCATCCGCGAGGCCATCATCGCCCACGCCCGCGCCGACCACCCCGACGAGGCCTGCGGGATCGTCGCCGGGCCGATCGGCTCGGACCGGCCCGTCCGCTTCGTGCCGATGGCCAACGCGGAGCGCTCGCCGACGTTCTACCGTTTTGACTCGTCCGAGCAGCTCAAGGTCTGGCGGGAGATGGACGACCGGGACGAGGAGCCGGTGATCATCTACCACTCGCACACCGCGACCGAGGCCTATCCCTCGCGCACCGACCTGGCCTACGCCTCCGAGCCGAACGCGCACTACGTCCTCGTCTCCACCCGCGACACGGACGGGCTCGGCGAGTTCCAGTTCCGCTCCTTCCGGGTGGTCGACGGCGTGGTCTCCGAGGAAGAGGTCCGGGTGACCCCGGACGAGGCAGCGGGCTGACGATGACGCTGCTCGTCGCCCGGCCGCGCTATCGGCGCGTCGCCCTGGCCTGGCTCGGCACCCGGCTGCTGCTCATGCTCTGGGCGACGACCGTGCTGCCGTGGTTCTCGCACGGGTCCGTGGTGGGCGACGTCGAGATCTACCGCGGCTGGGCGCACATCCTGGCGCGCGGCAGCTACCCGGTGCACGACACCGACTGGCAGTACCCGCCCGCCGCGGCCCTGGTCTTCCTGGTCCCGCAGGTCTTCACGCACCTCGGGATCAGCTACATCGTCGGGTTCTTCTTCTTCGCGCTGCTCGCCGACCTCGCCGTCTTCCTGCTGCTGCTCGGCCACGCCCACCGCAACGCGGTCGCGGACGAGGCGCAGCCGCATCTGACCGGCGTGTGGGCCTGGATCGTCTGCGGCTTCGCGATCGGCCCGCTGCTGCTGATGCGGTACGACGTGATCGTCACCGCGCTGGCCGTCGCCGGGCTCATCGCGCCCGCCCGCTCGGTCAAGGTCCGCTGGGCGCTGCGCGGCGCGCTGCTCGGGCTCGGCGCGATGGTCAAGGTGTGGCCCGGTGCGCTGGTGCTCGGCTTGCCGCCCAAGGGCCCCGGCCGACGCGCGTTCGGCTGGGCCGTGGGCACCGCGATCGCGAGCACGGTGATCCTCTCGCTGAGCATGACCGGCGCGCTGTCCTTCCTGTCCGGCCAGTCCAACCGGGGCATCGAGGTCGAGTCGGTGCTCGCCTCGCCGTTCATGGTCGCCTCCTGGTTCGGCTACCCGGTCAAGGTCGTGCACCTCTACGGCTCCTTCCAGATCTCCGGCCCCGGGATCTCCGCCGTCGCCTCCTTCGCCGAGCTGCTCACCGTGGCCGGCGTGTGCATCGTGCTGTGGTGGCGGCTGATGCGCTTCCGGCCACGCTGCTGGACCCCGGGCCTGATGTACGACACCGCCTTCGCCGTGCTGCTCGTCCTCGTGATCACCAGCCGGGTGCTCAGCCCGCAGTACCTGGTCTGGCTGCTCGGCCTCGCCTCGATCGTGCTCACCGAGAACGGGCCGGTGCGCCGCGGCACGGTGATGGCCCGACCGGCCTGCCTGATCGTGTTCTGCGCGCTGATCACCCAGATCGAGTTCCCGCTGCTGTTCGGCGAGGTCATGCTCGCGCAGTTCTGGGGGACGATGCTGGTCGCGCTGCGCAACCTGATCCTGGTGATCGCCTGCGTCCAGGCGCTGCGCGCGCTCTGGCAGGCCGGCGCCCGCGAGCCGCAGCCCTCCGCCGAGGACGCCCCGGCCCCGGCCGACCCGGTCGCGGCCTGATGCCCCGGACGACGCGCACCCGGCGCTTTGGCATTAGCATCACCACCGGGCACGGGACGGATCGCCCGGAGCCGGCGGGCGGCGGGCGGGCCGCCGCGGACCCGCACCACGACGAGGACGAAGGCGCACAGAGCGCGGTGAGCGAGCCGACAGTTAGCACAGGCGGGGGCCCCAGTGCCGCCGCCGTCGTCGGCGGACGAGGGAAGCAGACCCCGTCCGCCGGTCCGGCGCGCCCTTCCGGACAGGCCCCGCGCGGCCCCGTCGACCGCGTCATCGAATTCGTCTACAAGCTGGCCAGCTCCACGCTCGCCACCCCGAAGGTCTCGGTGGCCGTCTCGCTCACCGGCATCCTGCTGGTGATGCTCGTCGGCATCTTCTCGCCGAACTACAACACGCTGCCCCGGGTCCCGGTCGACTACCACACCTTCGTCGCGATCGTGCTGCCGCTGTCCGGCAAGCTCGGCCACCTGCCCGACTGGGCCTCGATCACGCTCACCTTCAGCGCGATCATCCTGCAGTGCGTCGGCCTGGCCGCGATGCTGTGGGCCAACAGCCGCGGCTGGCGGCCCAACCCGCGCCACCTGCTGCTGGCCGCCGCCGTGATCGTCGCGATCATGGTCAGCATCACCCCGGTCGGCTCCTCGGACACCACCAGCTACGCCGCGTACGGGCGGATGGCCAACCTCGGCATCGACCCGTACTCCAACGGCCCGAACGCGCTCGGCCCGCAGGACCTGTACGCCAAGACCGTCGGCCCGATGTGGTGGAACACGCCCTCGGTCTACGGCCCGCTGGCCACCTGGGTCCAGCAGTTCGCCGCGCTGTTCGGCGGCAAGGCCAATCCGGCCGCCGCCGTCGACGTGCTGATGATCATGAACGGCCTGGTCTTCCTCGGCGTCGGCTACTTCCTGTTCAAGACCGCCGACGACCCGGTGCGCGCCACGCTGATGTGGGTCGCCAACCCGGTGCTGATCCAGCAGCTCGTCGCGGGCGGCCACCTGGACACGTACGTCGCCGCGGCCACCGTCGTCGGCATCCAGATCGGGCGCAGCCGCAGCAGCGACTGGCGCTACCTGTGGGTCGGCGTGGCCATCGGCGTCGGCTGCTGCTTCAAGATCACCGCGGGGCTCGCCGGGGTCGCGGTCGGCTGGGTGCTGCTCACCCGCCGGGAGTGGGGCAACCTGGCCAGGCTCGCGGTCGGCGGGCTCGGCACGGTCGTGTTCTTCTACTCCTTCTTCGGCCTGCACGCCTTCAAACAGGTGCTGCACGCCTCGAGCCTGGTCGCCACGCCCTCGCCCTGGCGCGCCTTCCAGCTCATCTTCGAATTCGTCTTCGACCAGTTCGGCGCGAAATCCACCGGCCAGGCGCTGTCCACCGACATCATCTCGGTGAGCTGGCCGATCCTGATGGTGCTGGTGGCGTACGCCATCTACCGCAAGTTCGGCCCGGACCAGCCGGCCATCGTGACCGTGCCCTTCGCGCTGTGCTTCGGCTGGATCGTCGTCGCCCCCTGGGCCCTGCCCTGGTACGCGGCGGTCGCCTGGGTGATCCTCGCGCTGGTGCCGCGCAACCCGATGACCCGCTGGCTGACGCTGGTGACCGTCTACCTGGCGCTGATGCACTGCTCCGGCGGCGGACCGGCCACCTGGGCCAACAACTGATTCGGTTACCGACGTAACGCAGGTCACACCGCGTCCGACCGGCGAACGGTCTCAGGGCCCCGGCGGCGGGAATCGGTAGACTGGCCGTATGCGTTCCCTCGATGTGATGACGGCCCAGGACCCGAGCACCCTGCTCGTCGCGCGCCGCCACGTCGACCTGGGCCGACTGGCCAGCGCGCTGTGTAGCTGAGCAGCGCCCGCCCCACTCTCTCAAGAGTCCGACGACCCCCACCCCGCTGACCTTCCAGGAGCCCCCATGGCCGTCCAGGTCTCCATCCCGACCATCCTGCGCAGCTACACCGACGGCGCCAAGCGCGTCGAGGGCTCCGGCCAGACGCTGGCCGAGCTCATCACCGACCTCGACGCCCGGCACCCGGGCCTCGGCGACCGGCTGCTCGACGCCGGCCAGCTGCGCCGCTTCGTGAACGTGTACAAGAACGACGAGGACGTGCGCTTCCTCGGCGGCCTTGACACCGAGCTGAGCGACGGCGACAACGTCACGGTGCTGCCGGCGGTCGCCGGCGGCATGCGCTGACCCGCCCGCCGCCATGCGCTACGACTCGCTGCTCGACTCGCTCGGCCACACCCCGCTGGTCGGACTGCCCCGGCTCTCCCCGTCCGAGAACGTGCGGATCTGGGCGAAGCTCGAGGACCGCAACCCCACCGGCTCCATCAAGGACCGCACCGCGCTCGCCATGGTCGAGGACGCCGAGCGCACCGGACGGCTCACCCCGGGCTGCACGATCCTCGAGCCCACCAGCGGCAACACCGGGATCGCGCTCGCCATGGCGGCCAAGCTCAAGGGCTACAAGCTGATCTGCGTGATGCCGGAGAACACCTCCGCCGAGCGGCGCCAGCTGCTGCGGATGTGGGGCGCCGAGATCATTCCCTCGCAGGCCTCCGGCGGCTCCAACGAGGCGGTGCGCGTCGCCAAGGAACTCGCGAAGCAGAATCCCGAGTGGGTGCTGCTCTACCAGTACGGCAACCCGGCCAACGCGGGCGCGCACTACGCCGGGACCGGCCCGGAGATCCTCGCCGACCTGCCGACCATCACCCACTTCGTCGCGGGCCTCGGCACCACCGGCACGCTCATGGGCGTCGGCCGCTACCTGCGCGAGAAGGTCCCCGGCATCGAGATCGTGGCCGCCGAGCCGCGGTACGACGACCTCATCTACGGCCTGCGCAACCTCGACGAGGGCTTCGTCCCGGAGATCTACGACGAGTCGGTCCTGACGACCCGTTACTCCGTCGCCTCGGCCGACGCGCTGCGGCGTACCCGGGAACTGCTGGCGGCCGAGGGCATCTTCGCGGGGATTTCCACAGGCTGCGCACTGCACGCGGCCATGGGCATCGCGGCGAAGGCCGACAAGGCGGGCGCGACCGCGGACATCGCCTTCGTGGTGGCCGACGGCGGCTGGAAATACCTGTCCACGGGCGCCTATGAGGGGACCTTGGACGAGGCGGAGGATCGGCTCTCAGGCCAGCTCTGGGCGTGACACGTTATCGTTTCCGCGTGGCAGACTCACCGATTGGCATCTTTGACAGCGGCTACGGCGGACTGACCGTGGCCAGGGCCGTGCTGGACCAGTTGCCGCACGAGCCGGTCTTCTACCTCGGCGACACGGCCCGGGCCCCCTACGGCCCGCGGCCCATCGCCGAGGTGCGCAAATACGCCCTCGAATGCCTCGACCAGCTGGTCGAGCACGGGGTGAAGATGCTGGTGATCGCGTGCAACTCGGCCAGCTCCGCGATGCTCAGAGACGCCCGCGAGCGCTACTCGGTCCCGGTCGTCGAGGTGATCCACCCGGCCGCGCGGCGCGCCGTCGCCGCCACCCGCAACGGCCGGATCGGCGTCATCTCCACCCAGGCGACCAAGACCTCGCAGGCCTATGAGGACGCGATGGCCGCCGTCCCCAACGTGAAGCTCGTCACCCAGGCCTGCCCGCGCTTCGTCGAATTCGTCGAGGACGGGGTGACCGGCGGCGCGGAGCTGAACAAGGCCGCGCACGAGTACCTCGACCCGGTCGCCGCGGCCGACGTCGACACGCTCATCCTCGGCTGCACCCACTATCCGCTGCTGACCGGCGTGATCTCGTACGTGATGGGCCCGGACGTGACGCTCATCTCCAGCGCCGAGGAGACCGCCAAGGACGTCTACCACGCGCTCGCCGAGCTCGGCCTGATGCGCGACGAGACCCTGGACGCGCCGGTGCACGAGTTCCGCACCACGGGCGACCCGGAGCGTTTCCGCGAGATCGGCAGGCGTTTCCTCGGCCCCGAGCTGAGCGACGTCGCCCGGGCCGTTACGCTCGACGCATGACCTCCTCGCCGACCACCGAGAACGCCGTGAACCCCGCCGGAGCGCGGATCGACGGGCGCACCATCGACCAGCTGCGGCCGGTCACCATCACCCGGAACTGGCTCGACCACGCGGAAGGCTCGGTGCTCGTCGAGTTCGGGCGGACCAGGGTGCTGTGTGCGGCGTCGGTAACAGAGGGCGTGCCACGCTGGCGCAAGGGTTCCGGCCTCGGCTGGGTCACCGCCGAGTACGCGATGCTGCCGCGGGCCACCCACGACCGCTCCGACCGCGAGTCCGTCAAGGGCCGGATCGGCGGGCGTACGCACGAGATCTCCCGGCTGATCGGCCGGGCCGTGCGCGCCGTGGTGGACTACAAGGCGCTCGGCGAGAACACGATCGTGCTGGACTGCGACGTGCTCCAGGCCGACGGAGGCACCCGCACCGCCGCGATCACCGGCGCGTACGTGGCCCTCGAGGACGCGGTCGGCTGGCTGCGCGAGCGCGGCGCGATCAAGGGCAAGCGCGAGCCGCTGTCCGGTTCGGTGTGCGCGGTCTCGGTGGGCATCATCGACGGCAAGCCGATGCTCGACCTCTGCTACGAGGAGGACGTGCGTGCGGAAACCGACATGAACGTCGTGTGCACCGGGGACGGCAAGTTCGTCGAGGTGCAGGGCACGGCCGAGGGCGCGCCGTTCGACCGCCGCGAGCTGGGCGACCTGCTCGACCTGGCCGAGCTCGGCTGCCGGGAGCTGACGCTGCTTCAGAACAAGGCCCTGGGGCGATGAAGCGCATCGTTCTCGCCACCCGCAACGCGCACAAGGTCAGCGAGCTGCGCGCCATCCTGGCCGACCTCGGCGTGGACGTGGACCTGGTGGGCGTGGCCGAGTACCCGGACGTCCCGGACGTGGCCGAGACCGAGCTCACGTTCGCCGGCAACGCGCTGCTCAAGGCGGTCGCGGTGGCCGAGGCGACCGGGCTGCCGGCCATCGCCGACGATTCCGGCATCTGCGTGGACGCGCTGAACGGCATGCCCGGCATCTTCTCCGCGCGCTGGGCGGGCAAGCACGGCGACGACGCGGCCAACCTGGACCTGCTGCTCGCCCAGGTCTCCGACGTCCCCGACGAGCACCGCGGCGCCGCGTTCGTCTGCGCGGCGGCGCTGGCCGAGCCCGGCGGCGGCCGGCGCGTCGTCGAGGAGGGCAGGATCGAGGGCGTGCTGCTGCGCGAGCGGCACGGCGAGGGCGGCTTCGGCTACGACCCCATCTTTCGGCCGCACGGGTACGACGTGAGCACGGCGGAACTGACCGCCGAGGCCAAGAACCGCATCTCGCACCGCCGCCGCGCCTTCGCCGCGCTGGCCCCGCATCTGGTTTAGCCGGGCCACCGTCCCGACCACGTTCACTGACGGGCCGATCAACCGCCACGGTTGGTCGGCCCGTCGGCGTTACCGACACTCGCATCTGACGTACCATCAGATGAGGGGCCCCTAGGAGTTCCCTTAACGCACCATTTGTATTATTACTCGCCGTGATTACGTCACGGCACCGTGCAGCCGAGATAACGTTTCGATAACTGGTCTATACCTGAGCTTGCCCTGGTATAGACCAGGGTGGACCGCCGTGCCTACAGTGTGCGCACTCCCCGAACAGAGCGCGTCCTGGTGATGAAAGGCATTTGGCTATGAAGCGTCGCCTCGCTGCCGCGGCAGCCCTCGGCCTGTCGGCCGCACTGGCCCTGTCCGCCTGTAGTTCCTCCTCCAAAACCGGCTCGTCGTCATCCTCCGGCAGCCCGGTCACCTTGCACTTCTTCGGCGCCGACTACGGCACGGCCGAGACCTCGAACTCCACGCAGCTCTACTGGCAGAACATCGCCACCGCGTTCCACAAGCAGTACCCGAACATCACCGTCGACATCCAGACGATCGACTGGACCGACTTCCCGGGCAAGCTGCACACGCTGCTGCAGGCCAAGAACTACCCGGACATCATCGAGGGTGACGCGCCGCAGGCGTACGCGCAGGAGGGGATCGCGTACAAGGCCTCGGACGTGCTCAGCCAGTCCACCCTCGACAACCTGATCCCGACCTTCGCCAAGCAGGGCGACTACCAGGGCGTCGAGTACGGCATCCCGTTCACCACCAGCACCCGCGCGCTGTACTACAACACCAAGCTGTTCAAGCAGGCGAACATCAGCGCCCCGCCCACCACGTGGGCCGAGCTGAAGACCGACGCCGCGAAGATCGCCGCCCTCGGCAACAGCACCATCGGCTACGGCATGCCGCTCGGCCCCGAAGAGGCGCAGGCCGAGTCCTTCATGTGGATGCTCGGCGCCGGCGGCGGCTACGTGAACAGCAGCGGCAGCTACACGATCAACTCCGCCGCCAACCTGACCGCGTTCAACTTCATGAACACCCTGGTCAAGGCGGGAGACACCGAGGCCAACCCGGGCACCGCCAACCGCGCCACGATCTGGTCCGACTTCGCCGCCGGCTCCGTCGGCATGGTCGGCGGCTCCCCGTCGGTGGTCCCGATCATCCAGGCCGCCGGCAAGCTCAGCTCCTCCGACTGGTCCACCGCGCCCTTCCCCGGTCAGAACGGCGTCGTCAGCAACCCGCTCGGCGTGGACGACCAGATCGTCGCCCTCAACGTGCACAACAACCAGGGCGCCATCCAGGACTTCCTGAACTTCGCCTACCAGGACACCTACCAGGCGCAGTTCGACAAGGAATACGACCTGCTCCCGGCCACCACCTCCGCGGCCGACGCGCAGGAGAGCGACCCGATCTTCGGCCCGTTCGTCAAGGCCATCCCGACCTCCTCGTCCTACCCGGTGAACGCCAACTGGTCCGACGTCGGCACCAAGATCAAGCAGACCATCGGCGCGGCGATCGACGGCACCTCCCCGTCCACCGTCCTCGGCCAGATCCAGCAGTTCGCGCAGAGCGACCAGTAGGCCCCGCCCTCGCCCGGGCCCGCGCGCGAACCCCGCGGGCCCCCGCAAGCAGCCCCCGACCCCGGTCCGCCGCCGGGGCCGGGGGCGGCGCGCACCGGCGACAGCGCCCGAAGGAAGAGAACTGACCATGCAGGAAACCGTGGACACCCCTCCGGCGGTCCGGGCCCCGGCCGCGGCGCAGGCCGGACCGCCCCGCAACCAGACCCTGGCCCGGCGCACGCGGCGCGCGCTGGCCCCGCTCCCCTGGCTGGCCCCGGCGGTCGCGCTGATCGCCTTCGTCGTGCTCTGGCCGGTCTGGGAGATGTTCCAGACCTCGCGCCAGCACATCAACTCATACGGCTTCAACCTCGGCGACTACGGCTGGAAGAACTACTCCACCCTGTTCGCCGACCCCAACCTCGGCTCCGTGATGGCCCGCACGCTGCTGTGGACCCTCGCGATCGTCGCCGCCACGATGACCATCTCGCTCGCCCTCGCGCAGCTGCTCAGCCGCGCCTTCCCCGGACGCCGCGTCGTCCGCTGGGCGCTGATCGCGCCCTGGGCCGCCTCCGTGATGATGACCGCGATCGTCTTCCGCTGGATGCTCGACCCGAACAACGGCGTGATCAACGTCTTCCTGCACCAGATCGGCGTCGTCAAGGAGTTCAACGGCAGCCAGGCCTCCTGGCTCGGCAACCCCACCGACGCGCTGTGGTGGATGATGGCCGTCGCCGTCTTCGTCTCCGTGCCCTTCGCCACCTACGCGCTGCTCGCCGGGCTCACCTCGATCCCGAGCGACGTCTACGAGGCGGCGCGGATGGACGGAGCCGGGCGGTGGCGCACGTACCGCTCCATCACCTTCCCGCTGCTGCGTCCGGCGATACTGATCGCGGTGCTGATCAACCTGATGAACGTCTTCAACTCCTTCCCGATCATCTGGACGATGACCGGCGGCGGGCCGGACTACCAGACCAGCACCAGCACCGTGTACATGTACTCGCTCAAGCAGTTCAACATCGGCGAGTCCGGTGCGTTGTCCGTGGTGAACTTCGGCGTGGTCATCCTCATCGTGATCATCTTCCTGCGGGCGAACCGCAGCACCCTGAAGGAGGGCTGACCCATGGCCGCCGCGACCATCGCTACGGCGCCCCCGCTCGACCAGGGCAAGCCCCGCCGCCCGCGCAAGCCGCCGACCCTCCGCACGGTGCTGGTATGCGCCGCCGCCTACCTCATCGGCCTCATCTTCGTACTGCCGTACCTGGAGATGATCGTCACCGCGCTGCGCCCGCAGTCGGAACTGCGGGACCGCGACTACTTCCCGCACCACCTGACGTTCGCCAACTTCACCAACATCTGGTCCACCGGTCTCGGCACGAACCTGGCCGTGAGCCTGGAGATCTCCATCGGCGCCACGCTCCTGGTGCTGCTGGTGGCGATTCCCGCGGCGTACTACACCTCAAGGCGCAGGTTCCGCGGACGCGGCCTGTTCCTGATCCTGGTGCTGGTCACGCAGATGTTCCAGCCCACGTCGCTGATCGTCGGCCTCTACCAGGAGTTCACCAACACGGTCCACGTGAACTCGACGATCGCGCTGATCCTGGTGAACGCGGGCTTCAACATGGCCTTCGCGATCTGGATCCTCAACGCCTACTTCGGCGCGATCCCGAAGGAGCTCGAGGAGGCCGCGATGGTCGACGGCACCAGCCGCATGGGCGCGATGTTCCGAGTCATCATCCCGCTGGCGCTGCCCGGCATCGTCACGGCGCTGATCTTCACCTTCATCGCCGCCTGGAACGAGTTCATCACCGCCCTGACGCTCACCACGACGGACTCCACCGAGCCGCTGACGGTCAAGATGAACACCTACATCGGCCAGTACTCGACCGACTGGCAGCACCTGTTCGCCGGCTCGGTGATCGCCACGATCCCGGTGATCATCCTCTTCGCGTTCATCGAGGGAAAGGTCGTCTCCGGCCTGACGGCGGGGTCGATCAAGTAGCGGCGGCGCATGGCGCCGACGGCTGCGGCCGCGCGGCGCCATGCGCTAAACTGTCGGGCAGGCGGAAGTGGCGCAACAGGTTGACGCGCCGGCCTTAGGAGCCGGTATCCAGAGATGGATATGTGGGTTCGAATCCCATCTTCCGCACTCACTAAGCTGCCTCGGCATGCTTCTTGCGGCAGTAGGTGTTGGTCGTCGCATGACAGTTGGGGCACAGGAAGCGGAGATTCTCCCGCCGGTTGTCCCTGAAATCGCCGTTGATGTGGTCGACTTCCAAGGTGAGCGGCTTTCCGCGCCACGTTCCGTCGATCCCGCACTCCGCGCAGGCGACCGGGACGCCTGTAGCGACCAGTGCCCGCCGGAGCCGGTCTCCCGGGACTCTGCTATCCGTCTCGACTCGCTGTAGCACGGTGTCGGGATTGAAGGAGCGAGAGGTCCGTGACTTCGGTGCGGCCCACGATGAACGCGTGAAGTGGGCGGTGACAATATCGTGCCCTGATAGGGCTCTGCGAAGTCTCCGGTAGTTGGCCGAGTCCGCCGGATCGAGCGCGAGTACCCGCATCATTTCGGCAAGGCTCGTGCATCGCGGAGCAAGCTCCCGAAGAACTTTGGGATCCAGCTCACGGCGCTGGTGGCCCAGGTGTTCGGCACTCAGGTGATGCTCGGCGAGTTGCCGGACAAGGTGGCGTCTGACGCGAGCGTCAACCGGAAGGTCAAGGCGCCGAGCGAGATCGGCCAGGCTTCGGCTGCTAGCCAAGGCATCAGCCAATCGGTCACGTACGAAAGGTTGTAGCGGTTCTGGCGGGGGTCGTAGCGAGGTGAAATGCGAGACGTCGACGCCGAGCTGTCCAATTCGCCGCGAGAGGTGTGCGGCACCGCCACCCGTGATCGGTAGTCCCAGGTGCCGGAGAACTCCGTGGTAGCTCGTCGATTCGCGGGCCGCTCGCGAGAGGTTTTCGTAGGTGTAGATCGTGTCTCGGGGTGCGGCCATGATCGTGCTCCTCGATGGTACTGGTGTGCGAGAAATCCACCGTAGGCACGCCTTGGCCTGCAAGAAAAGGTTTCTGACGGGTAATCAATCTTTTGGTTGATCTTGGTTTGAACGCCTGCGGAAACCCCCGATCCGTGTTATGGCGAAGGCCGCGGGCGCCGCCTCGTGGAGGTGAGGGGCGCACGCGGCCTTCGCCGGGTGCGGTGGGGCCGGAGCGTGGCTCAGACGGTGGTGACGACCAGGTCCTGCTCGAGGCGCGGGCTGCGCGGGAACCAGGCGTTCTCGCCGGGCTTGCCGATGTTGACGACGACGAGGGTCTTGTAGCCGGACTCGCCGAAGAACTCCTTGTCGATGCCCTCGGCGTCGAAGCCGGTCATCGGGCCCGCGGCCAGGCCAGCGGCGCGCACGCCGAGGATGAAGTAGCCGACCTGGAGGCTGGCGTTGAGGGACGCGGCGCCGAAGCGGTGGTCCTGGTCCTTGAAGACGGCCTGCGCGCCCTGGAAGTGCGGGAACTGGGTGGGCAGGTGCTCGTGGAACTCGGGGTCGTAGGCGAGCACGGCGACCAGCGGGGCGGTGCCGGTCTTCTTGCTGTTACCCTCCGACATGTGGGATACCAGGCGCTCGCGGGCCTCGGGGGTGCGTACCAGCAGCACTCGCAGCGGCTGCATGTTCATCGAGGTCGGGGCATACTTGACCAGGTCGTAGATCGCGGCGATCTGCTCTTCGGTGACCGGCTCGTCGCTGAAGGTGTTCGCGGTACGTGCGTCGCGGAACAGCAGGTCCTGCGCGGTCTTGTCCAGAACTAGGTGCTCGTGCAGCTCAGTCATCGTTCTTCCGTTCCTTGGTCGGGGAGTGAACCCCCGCGATAGCGGGCGGGGGCGGCCTCTTGTGCTAGGCCAACCAAGTTGAATCTTAAACTATTCCACCGCCTCCCTTCGACAGGGTTCGCGAGGCGCCGGCCACGATCGCCAAGCCGAGGGCCCAGCCCAGATAGGGCAGCAGATAGGCCACGCAGGCGGCGAGACCGTGCGACTGGAAGGCGTCGGTCTGGCCGAAGTGCACGATCGGAACGAACAAGTCCGCAGCGTAGAGCACCGGATAGAACGTAACGTGATCGCCGGGGTGGATCATCGTCGGCGGCTCGAAGGCGTAGAAGACGCTCGCGGCAGCCTGAACAGCCAGTGCGATGAACGCGGCCCTTCTCGGCAGGTAGCCGTAACCGATTGTTGTGCTTGAAATCACATTGGTGATACGGGAGAGTCTGCGGCTCCCGGTGTGCCGCACCTGCTCCTTCTCGATCAGGATCTCCCGCGCGGCCTGGTCGTGGCCGAGCTCCCGGTAGTACGCGGCCATGAACTCGTAGGGCTGCGCGGCGTAGCCCGGCTGCCTGCGCAGCAGCTTGATCCGCTCGTCGGCCGGCAGGTAGGGGTCGAAGGCCTCGTAGGTGAAGCCGTCGAGCTGCACGTCCTCGGGCCACGAGTCGACCCCTCCGTCGACGTGGCGGCCGTGTACGGTCCGGCCGTCGCGGACGGTGCCCGCCTTCGCGTAGTACAGCTGCAGCGGGCCGGAATCCGGTGCCATCCGGAACAGGTCCAGGTGTCCGCCGATCTGAATTCCGGTCAGCTGCACGGTGCCCGCCGAGCGGAAGCCGTCGCCGACGTAGAGGCCGCGGGTGACGGTCACGGAGTTGGCCAGCAGCGCGGGCCAGTCGGGGTACGTGGTGGCCAGCGCGGCGCCCTTGAAGGAGAGCCGTCCGCCGATCCTGGCGCCGGTCAGGTCGATCTGCGCGGCGGCGGTGAGCTTGTCGAAAAGGGCGTTGCCGTCGATGCGCATGGAGTCGGCGGTCGCGGACTGGTGCGCGAACCTGCCCGTGGTCGGCGGATGGCTCAGCACGCACTCGGACAGGTTGAGCATGCCGCCGACCGAGAGGCCGGGTATTCGCAGGTGCCCCTCGACGGTGGCCTGGCGGAAGTACAGGCTGCTCTCGATCGTCGCGCCGCCCAGGTTGATCGCGATGGCGCCGGGATTGCTCAGGTGCGCGCGGCCGAGCATGAGTGACGCGCCGACGTGCGCGCCCTCCAGCTTCAGTCGGCCCGTGCAGCGCAGTTGCATGCAGTCGAGGTCGGTGTCCACGATGAGTTTGGCCAGCAGCGCCGCGTCGTCCCCGCCGCCGGTTATCTCGGCGCGGCTGAGGTTGAGACTGCCGCGAATGTGAGCGCCGGTCGCGCAGATCCTGAGCAGATGACTGCCCGTCAGGTCGATGGACTTGGTGTCGGACTCCTCCAGCCGCACAGCGCCGGTGAACGTGCAGCTCAGCATCGTCAGCGGTACGTCCACCGTGCCGTGCCGCAGGTCGAGTTCGCCGACGACCGTGGCGCCGCGGATCCGCACGCCCGCGGTGCGCCCTGGCACCCCGGGTACGGCGCCGAGCGCGAGCGCCGCGACCACTTCGGCCCTGAGGGTCTCGCCGTGCCAGTACTCGACCTGGCGGCCGTAGGAGAAGGCCTGCCAGAGCTTCTGCTCCGCCTCGTCGAGGGTGCCGAGCCAGTCGGGTCCGTCCGTGGTCATGGACTCCATCGTGGCGGTCCGGGCGACTCCGCGTCACCTGGGATCCGAACACTGCTCGAATCCTGCGACGTCCCGGCGGAGTCGTACCCGTATCCGCAGGTCGCGGCGTGCTGCCCGGGGCTACCTCGGCGTACGGCGGAAACTCGATTTCACTGTGGTCGGCTGGCCGTGTATGGTTTTCCACGCAGCGACCAGTCGCGCGGAACCTCTCGGGGTCCGAGCGTTGGAAGCGACGCCCCTTTAGCTCAGTCGGCAGAGCGTCTCCATGGTAAGGAGAAGGTCTACGGTTCGATTCCGTAAAGGGGCTCTTGGTTGACGGCCCGCCCGTGACGTTGTAACGAGCGTCGCCAGGCGGGCTTTCGTCGATCATGGCGGTGTAGCTCAGTTGGCAGAGCAAGCGGCTCATAATCGCTGTGTCACCGGTTCAAGTCCGGTCACCGCTACCGAACCCTGAATAACCCCGAGATCTCGGCTGAACTTGGCCCCGTCTGGTATGGGGTAAAGTGTTGGGGTCCGTTTATCGGTCTGCGTCGGAACCGGCGCAGACCCCGCAGCAGCCTTCCGATTGGCAGTAGGAGTCGTACTCGTGGCAGCCACCGACGTCCGTCCCAAGATCACGCTGGCTTGCACCGAGTGCAAGGAGCGCAACTACATCACCAAGAAGAACCGGCGTAACGACCCGGATCGTCTGGAGTTGAAGAAGCACTGCCCGCGTTGCAACAAGCACACCGCGCACCGCGAGACCCGCTAGCCATCACGGCAACCGGCGTAGATCTTTTACAGCAGCATCTTTCACAGCAGTATCTGCCACCGAGGGCCGCCTACCCCAGCAGGGGAGGGCGGCCCTCGGTGCTGCCCTCGCCGCTATGCTCGGGCGCGAACCCCTGACGTGTGAAGAAATAAAGGTTTGCCATGGCCTTGGACCAGTCCTTCGTCGGCCGGAAGTATCCGCCGACCCCCGCCTACGAGGTGGGCCGGGAGAAGATCCGGGAGTTCGCGGACGCCATCGGCGACCCGAATCCGGCCTACCGGGACCAGGAGGCGGCCAAGGCGCTCGGTCATCCCGACGTCGTCGCCCCGCCGACGTTCCCGATCGTCATCTCGATGCCCGCCGCGGACCAGGTGGTCTACGACCCGGCGCTCGGCCTTGACTGGTCGCGGGTGGTGCACGGGGACCAGCGCTTCACCCACGAGCGGCCGATGCGGCCGGGGGACCGGGTGGTGGCCGTGGTGACGGTCGAGTCGATCAAGGCCTTCGCGGGCAACGACATGATCACCCTGCTGACCGAGATGAGCACCGTCGAGGGCGAGCTGATCAGCACCGCCCGCGCGCTGCTGGTGGCCCGCGCAGAGGCTGAGGAGCAGGCATCGTGACCGACCTGACGATCGATCCGCGGGCTTCGGCCGCCGAGCGTTTCGCGGTGGGCGCCGTGCTGCCCGCGGCGAGCTTCCCGATCACCCGCAAGGACCTGGTGCGCTACGCCGGGGCCTCCGGGGACTTCAACGACATCCACTGGAACGGCCGCTTCGCGGTCGAGGTGGGGTTGCCGGACGTGATCGCGCACGGCATGTACACGATGGCGGTGGCCGGGCGGGTGCTGACCGACTGGGTCGGGGATCCGGCCGCGGTCGAGGAGTACTTCGTGCGCTTCTCGAAGCCGGTGGTCGTGCCGGACGACGGGGTGGGCGCGCTGCTCGAGGTGACCGGGAAGGTGGGCAAGGCGCTCGACGAGCACCGGGTCCAGGTGGACCTGACCGTCTCGAGCGCCGGTCAGAAGGTGCTGGGCAAGGCGACCGCGGTGGTGCGGGTCCGGTGAACGGCGAGGCGAACGGGGCGGTCAAGGGCGGCTGGCGGCACGGCGTGGCCCTGGCCGGGCTGACCACGCTGCGGCTCGGCGGTCCGGCCGGGCACTATTTCGACGCGGACAGCGAGCAGACGTTGATCGCCGCGATCCGGGATGCCGAGGGCCACGGCGAGGATCTGCTGATCCTGGGCGGCGGTTCGAACCTGGTGGTGGCGGACGAGGGTTATCCGGGCACCGTGGTCAAGGTCGGCCTCAAGGGTCTGACGGTCGGTGACGGGCTGCTCTCGGTGGCCGCCGGCGAGGTCTGGGACGACGTGGTGGCCCGCTCGGTGGACGAGGGTCTGGCCGGGCTCGAGTGCCTGTCCGGGATTCCGGGTCTGGCCGGGGCGACGCCGATCCAGAACGTCGGCGCGTACGGCCAGGACGTGAGCCAGACCGTGGTGATGGTGGACGCCTACGACCGCGCCTCGGGGACCATGACGGTGCTCGACCGCTCGGACTGCCGCTTCTCCTATCGGCACAGCGCCTTCAAGGGCAACGCGCGCTACGTGGTGACGGCGGTGCACTTCCAGCTCGAGGATCTCGGCGGGCTGTCGAAGCCGGTGGCGTTCCGGGACGTGGCCGAGGCGCTCGGCGTCGAGATCGGCGCTCAGGCCCCGCTGGCCGAGGTGCGCGCGGCGGTGCTGGCCCAGCGGGCGAAGCGCGGCATGCTGCTGGACGAGGCCGACCACGACACGTGGAGCGCCGGGTCCTTCTTCACCAATCCGATCCTGACGCCGGATCAGCACGCCGAGTTCGGGCGGCGCTGCGCGGAGGCCGGCATCGAGGCGCGGCCGACCGCGTTCGCCGAGCCGGACGGCCGGTTGAAGATCTCGGCGGCGTGGCTGATCGAGCGCGCGGGCTTCGGCAAGGGCTACGGCTCCGGCCCGGTCACGCTGTCCACGAAGCACACCCTCGCGCTCACCAACCGAGGCGGTGCCACCGCCTCCGACCTGCTGAAACTGGCTGCGGAGGTGCGTGACGGGGTGGCCGCGAAGTTCGGCGTGACGCTGGTTCCCGAGCCTGTCTTCGTGGGCCCCTTGACTTGGTAGTTATCAGTCACTAACTTTGTTCTCGTCGGCAGCGGCCGACGAGAGCGGAAGGAGCCGTGGCCATGAGTCCGCGAATGGCGATGGAGGAGCGTCGGGAGCTGGTGCTCCGCGAGGCGATCCCGGTCTTCGCGCGCTACGGCTTCGAGGGCGCGACCACCGCCGAGATCGCCAAGCGGTCCGGCGTGACGCAGCCCTACATCTTCAAGCTTTTCGAGTCCAAGAAAGAGCTGTTCATCGCCGCCTGCGAGCGCAACATGGGCACCACGCAGCGGCAGATGTACGACTCGGCGGGCGGCAAGACCGGCCATGACGCACTTGAGGCCATGGGCATGGCGTACATGGAGCGGATGGAGAACGACCGCGACTCGCTGTTGCTGCAGATGCAGCAGTACGCGGCGTGCCACGACGAGGACGTCCAGCGCACCGTACGGCACTGCATGCAGGACCTGTGGAACATGGTGGTCGAGGTGACCGGGATGCCAGTCGAGGAGGTCGCCGTGTTCTTCGCCAAGGGGATAATGTGCAACGTCCTCGCCGCGGCAGGCCGTTCGGGCGGCAGCGATCCGCAGTGGGCCCCGGTGCTCGCGGCCCTTTGGCCGGACAAGTATCAGCAGCCGGGCGAGCAGTAGGTCGGGGAACGGCGCGTCGGCGCCCGCATGGTCGGGCGCTTCTCTTTTTGACCTGCGAAGTTAGTGACTAATAACTACTTAAAGGGGATGGGAAACGATGTCCGAATCAACCTTGACCGCGGCGGACGCGGGTCCGTCCGAGGCCGCCGCGCCGAAGACGATCGGCCACCCGATCCGCACGTTCGTCATCGTCGGCACCGCGATGTTCATGGCGCAGCTCGACAACCTCGTCGTCACCTCGGCGCTGCCCTCGATCCAGAAATCGCTGCACGCGGGCCTGTCCGGGCTGCAGTGGACCATCTCCGCCTACACGCTCACGTTCGCCGTGTTCCTGCTCACCGGGGCCACGCTCGGCGACCGCTACGGCCGCAAGCGGCTGTTCGCCATCGGCCTGAGCGTCTTCACCCTCGGCTCCGTCGGCTCGGCGCTCGCCCCCAGCATCGGCGCGCTGATCGCCTTCCGCGCGATGCAGGGCCTCGGCGGCGCGATCATGGTGCCGCTCACCCTCACGCTGCTGTCCGCCGCCGTGCGCCCGGAACGCCGGGGGCTGGCCATCGGCGGCTGGGGAGCGCTCGCCGGAGTGGCCATCGCGGCCGGCCCGGTGATCGGCGGCGGGATCACCGACGCCGCCTCCTGGCAGTGGATCTTCTGGGTCAACGTGCCGCTCGGCGTGATCCTGCTGCCGCTGTCCCTGCGCTGGCTCACCGAGTCGCACGGCCCGGCCAGGAAGCTCGACGTGCCCGGCAACGTCCTGATCAGCCTTGGCCTGTTCGGCGTGATCTACGCGCTGATCCGCGGCGGCCAGATCGGCTGGACCCGGCCCGAGGTGCTCGGCGGCTTCGTCCTCGGCGGACTGCTGCTGGCCGCGTTCCTGGCCTGGGAGTCGCGTATCGCGGAGCCGATGCTGCCGCTGGGCCTGTTCCGCGGACGCCAGTTCGGCCTGGTCAACCTGGCCTCGATGCTGATGTTCTTCGGGATGTTCGGCTCGGTCTTCTTCCTGATCCAGCTCTTCCAGGACGTCTACGGGATGTCGCCGCTGGCCTCCGGCGTGCACGCGCTGCCGTGGACGGCCATACCGATGGTCGCCGCGCCGATCGCCGGCGCGCTGTCCGACCGGATCGGCGGCCGGGTCATCGTCGGAATCGGCCTGACCTGCCAGGCGATCGCGCTCTACTGGATCGCCGCGCTGACCACGACGACCGTGCCGTACGCGCACCTGATCCCGGCCCTGGCGCTCGGCGGCATCGGCAACGGCCTGTTCTTCGCTCCCATCGCCAACCTCGTGCTCGGCGCGGTGCGCCGGGACCAGGAGGGCATGGCCTCCGGGGTGAACAACGCGATCCGCGAGTTCGGCGGCGTGCTCGGGGTGGCCGTGATGGGCGCGATCTTCGCCGCGCACGGCGGCTACGGGCCCACCGCGACGCTCAGCGCCCAGCAGCACTTCGTCAACGGCGTGGTCCCGGCCGTCTACACCGGGGCGGCGGTACTGCTGGTCGCGGCCGGCACGATCTGGGCGCTGCCGAGGCGCGCCGCGGCGGCGACGGTAAGCCATTCGACTCCGGGCCTCGAAAACCGTTAGACTGCTCGCCAGTGCAGAGCGATCTGAACCTAGGGTCGTAGCTCAACTGGCAGAGCACCGGTCTCCAAAACCGGGGGTTGGGGGTTCAAGTCCCTCCGGCCCTGCACGAGAAAGACAACAGCCGCGCCGGGCCCTTTCCGCAGGGAAGGTAGCCCTGGCGCGGCTTGCGTCGTACGCTGTGCGGTGCACCGCATCGATCGCGTGTGCCGAGACTGAGCAGTACTGAGCAGTGAGGTAGACAGGTGAGCCAGACGCGCAGCAACGCCGGCGAGGAACTGGACGGCGTCTCCGACGGCGAAGAGGAGTTCGAGGACTCCGTCGTCGACGAGGACGAGGCCAAGGCCAAGAAGCCGTCGCGGGCCGAGCGCAAGGCCGCGAAGCGCCGGGCCGAGCGGGACAAGGCAGCGGGCAAGAGCGCGCCGAAGACCCCGCGCAAGAAGCGCACCTCGCCCGCGCTCTTCATCCGGCAGATCCTCGCCGAGCTGCGCAAGGTCGTCTGGCCCACCCGCAGTGAGCTGCTGACCTACACCAGCGTCGTCATCGTCTTCGTGGTGTGCATCATCAGCATCGTCGCCCTGTTCGACTACGGCATCACGCACGCCGTCTCCGCCGTCTTCGGCTAAGCCCCCTCGAATTTCCGGCTAGGCTGGAAACAGCAGGAACGCAATCTCAGAGGGAAGAAGAGGCCGTAGTGTCCGACATCAACGAATCGGATTCGGAGCTGCTCGAGGTCGAGGAGCCGCAGGAGCAGGTCGCGGCCGTGGAGGCCGCGGACGTGCCCGAGCCCGAGGCGCCGGGCACCATCGAGGACTTCCGTGAGGCGCTGCGCCGCTCGCCCGGCGAGTGGTACGTCGTGCACTCCTACGCCGGGTACGAGAACCGGGTCAAGCAGAACCTGGAGACCCGGATCACCTCGCTCAACATGGAAGAGCACATCTTCCGTATCGAGGTGCCCATGGAAGAGGCCGTCGAGGTCAAGAACGGCCAGCGCAAGAAGGTCAAGCGGAACAAGTTCCCCGGCTACGTGCTGGTGTGCATGGACCTGACCGCGGACTCGTGGGGCGTGGTGCGCAACACCCCGGGCGTCACCGGCTTCGTCGGCAACGCGCACGACCCGTACCCGCTCACCCTCGACGAGGTCGTCAAGATCCTCGCCGCGGACGAGCCGGAGGCCTCGGGCGGCACGCCCAAGGCGGCGGTCGAGGTCAAGGTGCTCGACTTCGAGGTGGGCGACTCCGTCACCATCATCGACGGCCCCTTCGCCACGCTGCAGGCCACGATCAACGAGATCAACGCCGATTCGCAGAAGGTCAAGGGCCTGGTCGAGATCTTCGGCCGCGAGACTGCCGTCGAGCTCTCGTTCTCGCAGATCCAGAAGAACTAGCAGGTCTACGAGCCAGCTGCTCAAGAGGCTTCCCCGAGCCCGTCACCGCACACGTTTTGGTGTGCGGTGACGGGCTCGGGTACTCTTGGCGTTTGTGTCATAAGGCTCCGCGCATGCTCGGCGAAAGCGTGCGCGCAGGGCGGACACGCAGGGAAATCACCTTTCCAGAGTTAAGGACCCGGAGCATGCCTCCCAAGAAGAAGCTCTCAGCGATCATCAAGCTGCAGATCAAGGCCGGTATGGCGAACCCGGCCCCGCCGGTCGGCCCCGCACTGGGTCAGCACGGCGTGAACATCATGGAGTTCTGCAAGCAGTACAACGCGGCCACCGAGTCGCAGCGCGGGCAGATCGTCCCGGTCGAGATCTCGGTCTTCGAGGACCGTTCGTTCACCTTCATCACCAAGACCCCGCCGGCCGCGCGCCTGATCCTCAAGGCCGCCGGTCTCGACAAGGGCAGCGGCGTCCCGCACAAGGACAAGGTCGGCTCGCTGACCCAGGCCCAGGTGCGCGAGATCGCCCAGGTCAAGATGGAAGACCTCAACGCCAACGACATCGAGGCCGCCGCGAAGATCATCGCCGGCACCGCGCGGTCGATGGGCGTCACCATCTCCGAGTAGTCGGGGTTCTTTCATAAGAACCCGCAAGGTGGTAGGGCCGCGCGCGGTCCGCTGACCACAGATTCCAGGAAGAGACAGGAATAGGAATGAAGCGCAGCAAGAGCTACCTCGAGTCCGCGGCGAAGATCGACCGCGACGCCTTCTACTCGCCGCTCGAGGCGGTGAAGCTGGCCAAGGAGACCTCCTCGGCCAAGTTCGACGCCACCGTCGAGGTCGCCCTCCGCCTCGGGGTCGACCCCCGCAAGGCCGACCAGATGGTCCGCTCGACCGTCATCCTGCCGCACGGCACCGGTAAGACCGCCCGGGTCCTGGTCTTCGCCACCGGTGAGCGTGCCGAGGCGGCCCGTGCCGCCGGCGCCGACCACGTCGGCGGTGACGAGCTGATCGACGAGGTCGCCAAGGGCTTCCTCGACTTCGACGCCGTGGTCGCCGACCCGGCGCTGATGGGCAAGGTCGGCCGGCTCGGCCGCGTCCTCGGCCCGCGCGGCCTGATGCCGAACCCGAAGACCGGAACCGTCACGCCGGACGTGGCCAAGGCCGTCAACGACATCAAGGGCGGCAAGATCGAGTTCCGTGTCGACCGGCACGCGAACCTGCACCTGGTGATCGGCAAGGCCTCGTTCACCGAGGAGCAGCTGGTGGAGAACTACGCCGCGGCTCTCGACGAGATCCTCCGGGTCAAGCCGTCCTCGTCCAAGGGCAAGTACCTGCGCAAGATCACCGTCGCCACCACGATGGGCCCCGGCGTGCCGGTGGACCCGAACCGCACCCGCGGCCTGCTGAGCGACGAAGAGGCCTGATCAACCGCGTGAGCTGAGTTCCGCTCGGCACCGCCTCGAAGCCATGGGGACGCTCCTTTGACGGAGCGTCCCCATGGCTTTGTCGGTTCATATGACTAGGCTGGGTTCAGTTATCGGGCGGCGGCAGCAGGCCGCCGCGACGGGAGGGTTCGGGATGATGGGCACGAGGGCACGATTCGGGATCTGTGCCGCCGGCGCCGCGCTGGCCGTGGCGGCCGTGGCGGGATGTTCGGGTTCGGGGAGCAGCGGGGGAGTGTCGGGGCTCGGCGGTGGGACGACGGCGAACTCCTCGGCGCTGTCCCTGGTCGCCGACGCGATGAACAAGGCCGACTCGGCCGGCACGGTCAAGATCACCGGCACCATGACGGCGCCGACGATGAGCACGCCGATGACGATGACCGCCGAGGAGCAGTACAGCCCCACGATCGAGATGTCGATGAGCATGCAGGTCGAGGGGCAGACGATGAGCGAGGTGCTCATCGACGACGTGGTCTACATCGACTACCCGGCGCTGTCCTCGGAACTCGGCGGCAAGCAGTGGGCGGAGATCGACCTGTCCAAGGCGAACGGCTCGCTCGGCTCGCTCTCCTCACTGATCTCCTCGGCGAAGAGCGAGAACCCGACGACCGAGATCTCGGCCCTCGTCGCGTCCGGCGACGTGACCAAGGTGGGCGCCGCGACCGTGAACGGCCAGCAGACGACGCACTACGCCGGCACGATGACCGGCGCGCAGATTCTCGCCGCCACGGCGCAGAACAGCCACCTGACGGCCGCTCAGTTCAGCAACCTCAAGAGCCTGCTGCAGACCGGCGGCGTCACTTCGGAGACGGTGGACGTCTGGATCTCGAGCAGCGGCCTGCCGGTCGAGATGAAGTACTCGTCCAAGACCGCGGACGGCACTGTCGGCGGCGACATGTTCATGTCCGACTGGGGCGCCCCGGTCACGGTCGGCGCGCCGCCGGCCTCCGAGGTCTTCAACATGACCGACCAGCTGGCCGGCGCCGAGGCCAGCGCCGGAGCCAGCACCAGCGCGGCGGGCTGAGCCTGCCGGATTTGCACCGAACGCGGGCCACCGGTTAGCCTTGTGCCAATCCGATGACCGCTGGTCGTTTCACCGTGTGTCAAGCACGGCGGAACCGAAGGTCCTGTGTACGCAGGTGGCCCGCGCAGGTGTGAGTGGAAGACTTCGGCTCGATCGCCCGAGCCGGTTGTGACCTCATGCGCCTGCGCATGGGGTTTTCTTGTTTCCCCGGGACTCTCGAAGCGCCCCCGCGAGGGAGCGCGTCCTCGAGGTCTGTCACACACCGTCCCGGAAGGAGGGCCATGGCGAAGGCTGAGCGTCAGGCCGCCGTCGAGGAGATCACGGCGCAGTTCCGTGAGTCCAACGCGGCCGTGCTGACCGAGTACCGCGGGCTCACCGTGAAGCAGCTCAAGGAGCTGCGTCGCTCCCTGGGTGCGGACACGCAGTACGCCGTCGTGAAGAACACCCTGACCCAGCGGGCGGCCCACGCGGCCGGCCTCGAGGGTCTGGACGACCTGCTGGCCGGGCCGTCCGCGATCGCCTTCATCAGGGGCGACGCGGTCGAGGCCGCCAAGGGTCTGCGTGACTTCGCGAAGGGCAACCCGCTGCTGGTGATCAAGGGCGGGGTGATGGACGGCAAGCAGCTGTCCGCCGCCGAGGTCACCAAGCTCGCCGACCTCGAATCCCGCGAGGTCCTGCTGGCCAAGGCCGCCGGCGCCATGAAGGCGTCGCTGGCCAACGCCGCCGCACTGTTCCAGGCCCCGCTGACGCAGTTCGCCCGCACCGCGGACGCCCTGCGCGCCAAGGTCGAGCAGAACGGCGAAGTCGCCGGCGAGTGAGCTGTAGTCCCGCCTTGGGTTGTGGATCCACACGCGTGAACCGCCGCCCGACCCCCGTTACGTAGCACCCCGAAAGGAAGCCAATCATGGCGAAGCTGAGCAACGAAGAGCTCATCGAGTCCTTCAAGGAACTGACCCTCATCGAGCTCTCCGAGTTCGTGAAGCTGTTCGAGGAGACCTTCGACGTCAAGGCCGCCGCCCCGGCCGCCGTCGCGGCCCCGGTCGGCCCGACCGACGCCGCCCCGGCCGCCGAGGAGCAGGACGAGTTCGACGTCATCCTCGAGTCCGCCGGCGACAAGAAGATCCAGGTCATCAAGGTCGTGCGCGAGCTGACCTCGCTGGGTCTGAAGGAGGCCAAGGACCTCGTCGACGGCGCGCCGAAGTCGGTCCTGGAGAAGGTCACCAAGGAAGCCGCCGCCAAGGCCGAGGCCGACCTCAAGGCCGTCGGCGCCGGCGTCACCGTCAAGTAGTCCTCCGGCCCCTTCCGGGGCCGCGCAGGCAGCTTGCCGGACGCATATCGGCCCCTGGGCCGAGCGGACCGCTACAGCGGGCCGTGCAGGGTGGATCGCCCCCACCCGGCACGGCCCGCTTTGCTGTGCCCGCGGCAGGGGCTGGGATGGCCGCCGCAAGCCCTGCCCGGCAAGGCCCGTCGCTCGGCCCGCAAGGGGCCGAGACCGGCTTGCCCCGCCCCGCCCGGCAATCGCGTCAGGTGGCCGCAAGTGGTCTCGCCCGGCCATCCGTGTCCGATGCCTACACGCGGCCGCCTGGCGACCTTGTCCACACCCCCGCCCGGCAACTGTGCCCAATGCCCGCCTGCCGCCGCCTGGCGACCCTGTCCGCGCCCCCGACCGATAGCTGTGCCCCCGCTGCCCGCCTCCGGCCACCTGGAGACTCTCTCCGGTGCCCCGCCCGGCAGTCCGTGTCCAACTGTGCCCGGCGCCCCCGCGGCCCCGCAGCGACCTTCCCAGAGGGCTGCCATACGCCCGAATGGCCCCGTCGGGCGCCACGGGTCGCGCTACACCCGTTCAGCCCAATCTTCATGTCGGTCCACGCCCGTGCCCCACCGTCCGCTCGGACCGCCCCGCACCCCGCCAGAGCTGGCGCCATGTCACCCGAACCAGTGAACGCGCACCCGCTTCGCCCGCGTATTCGGGCCGGGTTCGCCGCCGGCCCGTGGAAGGTCCGGGGAATCCTCCGGGCACCATGAGTGATCTTGTCCGGCCGGGGGTAAGCCTCCTTCCGAACGACACCGGGAGTGGCGGATCAGGGCCGGTCGCGAGGTCAAGGGGCTTGTCACTCTTGACGAAACGGCCCGATCGCGCAATTCTCTGGTCGTCTGCATGAGACGCGGCGGCCTCACCAAGGCAGCGCAAGCCGGTGCCGCCGCGTACGCATGACACGGTTCGGACCGCGGCTCCCGTCTCTGGGCGGTGACCGTGCGGCACGCCCGGCTTCCTGCCGGTCCGCCTCTGAGCTGGGCTTTCATAAAGCCCGCGAGTCGGACTCGACAGCAGTTGGCCTTTCGGCTACACTGCTCGTTTGCGCTGCCTTCTACCGTATGAGCACGTTCCGGAGTCCGCCGATTACCCCCTCCACGGGTGTCGGCTTTGTCGAGGACCCCGGGGCGCGGCCCAGCCGTCCCGACCGGTGGCGCGAAGTGAGTCCGAGCCCTCGGAAGGACCCCGTCACCTTGGCCACCGCCGCCCCGCTCGCCGTGAACGGTAATAACAACAGCACCGCCCCCCGCCGCGTCTCCTTCGCCAAGATCCGTGAGCCCCTCGAGGTTCCGAACCTGCTGGCACTGCAGACCGAGAGTTTCGACTGGCTGGTGGGCAACCAGGCATGGAAGGACCGGGTCGCCGCGCAGCAGGCGTCCGGTCTTCAAGTGCCCACCACCTCAGGCCTGGAGGAGATCTTCGAGGAGATCTCTCCGATCGAGGACTTCTCCGGGTCGATGTCCCTGACCTTCCGCGACCACCGTTTCGAGCCGGCGAAGTACTCGATCGACGAGTGCAAGGAGCGCGACTTCACGTACGCCGCGCCGCTGTTCGTGACCGCGGAGTTCACCAACAACGAGACCGGCGAGATCAAGAGCCAGACCGTGTTCATGGGCGACTTCCCGCTCATGACCAACAAGGGCACCTTCATCATCAACGGCACCGAGCGTGTCGTGGTCTCGCAGCTGGTCCGTTCCCCCGGCGTGTACTTCGAACGCTCGATCGACAAGACCAGCGACAAGGACATCTTCACCACCAAGGTGATCCCCTCCCGGGGCGCCTGGCTGGAGCTGGAGATCGACAAGCGCGACCTCGTCGGCGTGCGTATCGACCGCAAGCGCAAGCAGAACGTCACCGTCCTGCTCAAGGCGCTCGGCTGGGACGACGCGAAGATCCTCGAGGAGTTCGGCGACTACGAGTCGATGCGCCTCACCCTGGAGAAGGACCACACGGCCACCCAGGACGACGCGTTGCTCGACATCTACCGCAAGCTGCGCCCGGGCGAGCCGCCCACGCGCGAGGCGGCGCAGAACCTGCTGGAGAACCTGTACTTCAACCCGAAGCGCTACGACCTGGCGAAGGTCGGCCGGTACAAGATCAACAAGAAGCTGGGCACCGGCCAGGCCATCGACAACGGCGTGCTGACGGTGGACGACGTCGTCGCCACCATCCGGTACATGGTGAAGCTGCACGCCGGCGAGGTCGAGATGGCCTCGCTGGTCGAGGGCGCGCCGGAGATCGTCGTCGAGGTCGATGACATCGACCACTTCGGCAACCGCCGTCTGCGCACCGTCGGCGAGCTCATCCAGAACCAGGTCCGCACCGGCCTGGCGCGGATGGAGCGCGTCGTGCGCGAGCGGATGACGACCCAGGACGTCGAGGCGATCACGCCGCAGACGCTGATCAACATCCGGCCCGTCGTCGCCTCCATCAAGGAGTTCTTCGGCACCAGCCAGCTGTCCCAGTTCATGGACCAGACCAACCCGCTGTCCGGCCTGACGCACAAGCGGCGTCTGTCCGCGCTGGGCCCCGGCGGTCTGTCCCGGGAGCGCGCGGGCTTCGAGGTCCGCGACGTGCACAACAGCCACTACGGGCGGATGTGCCCGATCGAGACGCCGGAAGGCCCGAACATCGGCCTGATCGGCTCGCTCGCCTCCTACGGCCGGATCAACGCCTTCGGCTTCGTCGAGACGCCCTACCGGCGTGTCAACGAGGGTGTCGTCTCGGACGAGGTCGACTACCTGACCGCCGACGAGGAAGACCGCTTCGTCATCGCGCAGGCGAACTCTCCGCTGAACGACGAGAACCACTTCACCGAAGAGCGCGTGCTGGTCCGCCGCCGCGGCGGCGAGGTCGACCTGATCCTCCCGGTCGACGTGGACTACATGGACGTGTCCCCGCGTCAGATGGTGTCCGTCGCGACCGCGATGATCCCGTTCCTCGAGCACGACGACGCCAACCGCGCCCTGATGGGCGCGAACATGATGCGCCAGGCCGTCCCGCTGCTGCGCAGCGAGGCGCCGCTGGTCGGCACCGGCATGGAGTACCGCTGCGCGGTGGACGCCGGCGACGTCATCCGGGCCGAGAAGCCGGGCACGGTCGCGGAGGTCTCCGCCGACTACGTCACGGTGGCCAACGACGACGGAACCCAGACCACCTACCGGGTGGCGAAGTTCCAGCGTTCGAACCAAGGCACCTCGTTCAACCAGACGGTGGTCGTCGACGAGGGCGTGCGGGTCGAGCTCGGCCAGGTGCTGGCCGACGGTCCGTGCACCGAGTACGGCGAGATGGCGCTCGGCAAGAACCTTCTGGTGGCGTTCATGCCGTGGGAGGGCCACAACTACGAGGACGCGATCATCCTGTCGCAGCGCCTCGTCCAGCAGGACGTGCTCTCCTCGATCCACATCGAGGAGCACGAGGTCGACGCGCGGGACACCAAGCTCGGCCCCGAGGAGATCACCCGGGACATCCCGAACGTCTCCGAGGAGGTCCTGGCGGACCTCGACGACCGCGGCATCATCCGGATCGGCGCGGACGTCGTCCCCGGCGACATCCTGGTCGGCAAGGTCACGCCCAAGGGCGAGACCGAGCTGACCCCGGAGGAGCGGCTGCTGCGCGCCATCTTCGGCGAGAAGGCCCGCGAGGTGCGCGACACCTCGCTCAAGGTCCCGCACGGCGAAGAGGGCAAGGTCATCGGCGTCCGGATCTTCGACCGCGAGGAGGGCGACGAACTGCCCCCCGGCGTCAACCAGCTGGTCCGGGTGTACGTGGCGCAGAAGCGCAAGATCACCCACGGCGACAAGCTGGCCGGACGGCACGGCAACAAGGGTGTCATCGCGAAGATCCTGCCGCCGGAGGACATGCCCTTCCTCGAGGACGGCACCCCGGTCGACATCATCCTCAACCCGCTCGGCGTCCCGTCCCGGATGAACCCGGGGCAGGTCATGGAGACCCACCTCGGGTGGATCGCCAAGACCGGCTGGAAGGTCGAGGGCGACGACGCGGAGTGGAAGACCAGGCTGCGCGGCATCGGCGTGGCCGAGGGCGAGCCGGGCACCAACGTCGGCACCCCGGTCTTCGACGGCGCGCGCGAGGACGAGATCAGCGGCCTGCTGGACTCGACCCTGCCGACCCGCGACGGCGTGCAGATCGTCAACCGCACCGGCAAGGCGAAGATGTTCGACGGCCGCTCCGGCGAGCCGTTCCCGTACCCGATCTCGATCGGCTACATGTACATCCTGAAGCTGCACCACCTGGTCGACGACAAGCTCCACGCCCGCTCGACCGGCCCGTACTCGATGATCACCCAGCAGCCGCTCGGTGGTAAGGCGCAGTTCGGCGGCCAGCGCTTCGGCGAGATGGAGGTGTGGGCCCTCGAGGCCTACGGAGCCGCCTACGCGCTGCAGGAGCTGCTGACGATCAAGTCCGACGACGTGACCGGCCGCGTGAAGGTCTACGAGGCCATCGTCAAGGGCGAGAACATCCCCGAACCCGGCATCCCCGAGTCCTTCAAGGTGTTGATCAAGGAAATGCAGTCGCTCTGCCTCAATGTGGAGGTGCTGTCCTCGGACGGCAACAACATTGAGTTGCGCGACACGGACGAGGACGTCTTCCGTGCCGCTGAGGAGCTCGGTATCGACCTGTCCCGGCGCGAGCCGAGCAGCGTCGAGGAAGTCTGAGGGGACTGATAACACATGCTCGACGTCAACTTCTTCGATGAACTGCGGATCGGTCTGGCCAGCGCGGAGCACATCCGGGAGTGGTCTTACGGCGAGGTGAAGAAGCCGGAGACCATCAACTACCGGACCCTCAAGCCGGAGAAGGACGGCCTGTTCTGCGAGAAGATCTTCGGTCCCACCCGGGACTGGGAGTGCTACTGCGGCAAGTACAAGCGCGTCCGGTTCAAGGGCATCATCTGCGAGCGCTGCGGCGTTGAGGTCACCCGGGCCAAGGTGCGCCGCGAGCGGATGGGCCACATCGAGCTGGCCGCGCCGGTCACGCACATCTGGTACTTCAAGGGTGTGCCCAGCCGGCTCGGCTACCTGCTCGACCTCGCGCCGAAGGACCTCGAGAAGGTCATCTACTTCGCCGCGTACATGATCACCTGGGTGGATGTGGAGCGTCGCACCCGCGACCTGCCCTCCCTCGAGGCCAAGATCTCCGTCGAGCGCCAGCAGATGGAGCAGCGCCGCGACTCCGATCTCGAGACCCGCCAGCGCAAGCTGGAGGAGGACCTCGCGGCCCTGGAGGCCGAGGGCGCCAAGGCGGACGCGCGGCGCAAGGTGCGCGAGTCGGCCGAGCGCGAGATGAAGCAGATCCGCGACCGTTCGCAGCGTGAGCTCGACCGGATCGACGAGGTCTGGTCCCGCTTCAAGAACCTCAAGGTCCAGGACCTCGAGGGCGACGAGGTGCTCTACCGGGAGATGCGCGACCGCTTCGGTCTGTACTTCTCCGGCGGCATGGGCGCGGCGGCGCTGCAGAAGCGGCTCGAGAGCTTCGACCTCGACGCCGAGGCCGAGTCGCTGCGCGAGATCATCCGCACCGGCAAGGGCCAGAAGAAGACCCGCGCCCTGAAGCGTCTTAAGGTGGTCTCCGCGTTCCTGGCGACCAACAACAGCCCGATGGGCATGGTCCTCGACTGCGTCCCGGTGATCCCGCCGGACCTGCGTCCGATGGTGCAGCTGGACGGTGGCCGCTTCGCGACCTCCGACCTGAACGACCTGTACCGCCGCGTGATCAACCGGAACAACCGGCTCAAGCGGCTGCTCGACCTCGGCGCGCCCGAGATCATCGTCAACAACGAGAAGCGGATGCTGCAGGAGGCCGTCGACTCGCTGTTCGACAACGGCCGCCGCGGCCGTCCGGTCACCGGACCGGGCAACCGTCCGCTGAAGTCGCTGTCCGACATGCTCAAGGGCAAGCAGGGCCGGTTCCGCCAGAACCTGCTCGGCAAGCGCGTCGACTACTCGGCCCGTTCGGTCATCGTCGTCGGCCCGCAGCTCAAGCTGCACCAGTGCGGCCTGCCCAAGGCGATGGCGCTCGAGCTGTTCAAGCCGTTCGTGATGAAGCGCCTGGTGGACCTGAACCACGCGCAGAACATCAAGTCGGCCAAGCGCATGGTCGAGCGTGCCCGCTCGGTCGTGTGGGACGTGCTGGAAGAGGTCATCACCGAGCACCCGGTGCTGCTCAACCGCGCCCCCACGCTGCACCGCCTGGGCATCCAGGCCTTCGAGCCGCAGCTGGTCGAGGGCAAGGCGATCCAGATCCACCCGCTCGTCTGCACCGCGTTCAACGCGGACTTCGACGGCGACCAGATGGCCGTGCACCTTCCGCTGTCCGCGGAGGCGCAGGCCGAGGCCCGCATCCTGATGCTGTCCTCGAACAACATCCTGTCGCCGGCCAACGGCCGCCCGATCACCGCGCCGACCCAGGACATGGTCCTCGGTCTGTTCTTCCTGACGATGAACAAGGAGAACGTGCGCGGCGAGGGCCGGGCGTTCGGCACGGTCTCGGAGGCCATCATGGCCTTCGACAACCGCGAGCTCGACCTGCAGACGCCGATCGACCTGCGGCTGATCGAGGCCGTGCCGCCGCGCGACTGGGTGGCTCCCGAGGGCTGGGAGTCCGGTCAGCCGTTCATCATCCGGACCACGCTGGGCCGGGCCATCTTCAACGAGGCCCTGCCGCTGGACTACCCGTACGAGAACCGGCCGATCGCGAAGAAGCAGCTCTCCTCGATCGTCAACGACCTGGCCGAGCGTTACCCGAAGGTCCAGGTCGCGATGACCCTGGACAACCTCAAGGCGGCGGGCTTCTACTGGGCCACCCGGTCCGGTGTGACCATCGCCATCGAGGACATCGTGGTGCCGCCGTCCAAGAGCCAGATCCTCGAGGGCTACGAGGCCAAGGCCGACCGGGTGCAGAAGCAGTACGAGCGCGGTCTGATCACCAAGCAGGAGCGGACCGAGGAGCTCATCGGCATCTGGACCGAGGCGACCAACGAGGTCGCCAAGGCGATGGAGAAGAACTTCCCGCGGGAGAACCCGATCTTCATGATGGTGGACTCGGGCGCCCGAGGAAACATGATGCAGATGCGGCAGATCGCCGGTATGCGCGGTCTGGTGTCGAACGCGAAGAACGAGACCATCGCCCGTCCGATCAAGGCCTCGTTCCGCGAGGGCCTGACCGTGCTGGAGTACTTCATCTCCACCCACGGTGCCCGAAAGGGCCTGGCGGACACGGCCCTGCGTACCGCGGACTCGGGTTACCTGACCCGTCGTCTGGTGGACGTCTCGCAGGACGTGATCATCCGCGAGGAGGACTGCGGCACCGAGCGCGGCATCGTGATGCCGATCGGCGAGCGGTCCGAGTCCGGCGCGCTGTTGCCGGCGGAGAACGTGGAGACCTCGGTCTACTCGCGGACCCTCGCCGAGGACGTCGTGCACGAGGGCAAGACCCTGATCAAGGCCGGCGGCGACCTCGGCGACGTGGTCATCGGCGAGCTGGTCAAGAACGGCGTGGCCGAGGTCAAGGTCCGCTCCGTGCTGACCTGCGAGTCCAAGGTCGGCACGTGCGCGATGTGCTACGGCCGTTCGCTGGCCACCGGCAAGCTGGTGGATGTCGGCGAGGCGGTCGGCATCATCGCGGCCCAGTCGATCGGCGAGCCCGGCACGCAGCTGACGATGCGTACCTTCCACACCGGCGGCGCGATCGGCGGTGACGACATCACCCAGGGTCTGCCGCGTGTCATCGAGCTGTTCGAGGCGCGCAACCCGCGCGGTGTCGCCCCGATCGCCGAGGCGGCGGGTGTCATCAAGATCGAGGACACCGACCGCACCCGCAAGATCGTGATCGTCCCCTCGGACGGCACCGAGGAGATCGCCTACCCGGTCTCCCGCCGTTCGAAGCTGCTGGTCAGCGAGGGCGACTCGGTCACCGTCGGCCAGAAGATGCTCAACGGCGCGGCCAACCCGCACGACGTGCTGCGGGTGCTCGGCCAGCGCGCGGTGCAGCAGCACCTCGTCGGCGAGGTGCAGAACACCTACCGCTCGCAGGGTGTGTCGATCCACGACAAGCACATCGAGATCATCGTCCGGCAGATGCTCCGCCGGGTGACGATCATCGAGACCGGCGACTCCGAGCTGCTGGCCGGCGACCTGGTCGAGGCGGGCAAGTTCGCCGCCGAGAACCGCCGCGTGGTGTCCGAGGGCGGCCAGCCCGCCTCCGGCCGTCCGCAGCTGATGGGTATCACGAAGGCCTCGCTGGCCACCGAGTCCTGGCTCTCGGCCGCCTCCTTCCAGGAGACGACCCGGGTGCTGACCGACGCCGCGATCCACGGCAAGTCGGACTCGCTGGTGGGCCTGAAGGAGAACGTGATCATCGGTAAGCTCATCCCGGCCGGTACGGGCATGCAGCGCTACCGGAACATCAAGGTCGACCCGACCGAGGAGGCCAAGGCCCAGATGTACACCCTGGCGGGCTACGACGAGCTGGACTACAGCCCGTTCGCCATGGGCGGCTCGGGCCAGGCCGTTCCGCTGGAGGAGTACGACTTCGGCGGGTACGCGGGCTAGTCCCGGGGTCCTCGCAAGGTTCTGAGGGCAAGGCGAACGCCCCCACCGCGCTTCGGCGCGGTGGGGGCGTTCGGCGTTTTCCGGAGGCTAGAGCTCGAGCGGTTCTGCGGGGCCGGTCGTCGTGGGTCGGCTCGGGTGGAGCAGGTTGCTGAGGTAGACGCCGGCCGCTGCCAGGGCTAGGAGGGCGGTGGCGGCGCGGGCGGCGTGGTGGACGTTGGGGACCGTGTAGAGGGTCAGGGTGACCAGGGCGACGCCCAGGGCGGTGCCTAGGCCTCGGGTCATGTTGACTAGACCGCCGCCGGTGCCTGCCGCCTGGGGCGGGATGGCGCCCATGACGAGGGTGTTGTTGGCCGGGGTGAAGGTGCCTAGGCCTAGGCCTAGTAGGGCGAGCATCGGCATCAGCGCTGCCGGGGTGAAGGGGAGGGGGATCAGCGCCAGCAGGGCCACGACGGCTAGTGCGGAGCCGGCCATGGCGCGGCGGCGGTCGGACCATGTCTTCGGCAGCACGCGGTTGGCGCCTAGGGCGGCTGCGGCGAAGCCCATGGGGAGGGCGGTCAGCACCAGTCCGGCCTTGGCTTCTTGGTGCGCGCCGAAGACGTCGGGGACCAGGACCAGCGGGCCGAACAGGACCAGGTAGCCGCCTAGGGCGCCGATCAGGCCTGCTGAGACCTGGCGGGTGCGCAGCAGGATCGGGTTGACGAGCGGGTGCTTGGCGGAGCTGATGCGGCGCCAGAAGGCGTAGCCGGCGGCCGCCGCGGTGACGAACAGGGCGGCTGTGACGTAGGTCGGCAGGTTGAGGCCTGAGGCGGCGGAGATGCCGAGTAGGAGCGCGGTGCTGGCTGTGGCGAGCAGCGCCAGGCCCAGCCAGTCGAAGGAGTCGGTTGAGACCTTTGTGCGGGTGCGCGGCAGCAGGTACTGGCCGGCGATCACCGCGAAGACGCCGACCGGGACGTTGACCAGGAAGACCCAGCGCCATCCGAGGGTGCTGACGATGACGCCGCCTAGCGCGGGACCCAGCGCGAGGCCCAGGGCCTGGGCTCCGGCCTGCACGCCTAGCGCGGCGCGCATCCTGTTGCGCGGCGCGCTGGTGGTGACCAGGGCGACGCTGTTGGCCTGGAGGAGCGCGGCGCCGAAGGCTTGGATCAGCCTGAATACGACGAGCGTGGCCAGGGTGGGCGCCAGGCCGCAGGCGGCGGACGCGGCGGTGAAGACGATGAAGCCGTACAGGTAGCAGAGCTTGCGTCCGTGCGCGTCGGAGTAGCGGCCGACCGGGACGAGCAGCGCGACCAGCACGAGCAGGTAGCCGAGCGAGACCCAGGAGACCGCGGCGGAGGACGCGTGGAACTCGGCGGACAGCGAGCCGTAGGTGAGGGTCGCGATGGATGCGTCGAGCTGGCCCATGAATGCGCCGAAGCAGACCGTGGCGATGGCGAGCCACCAGCCGTTCGGCGCCTCGCGTATTCGTCGCGGACGGGGGCGTTCGGTCGTCAACGCCATGTTCACAGCATGAACCCGGGGTCGGGGTATCGCAGTCGGGGAGGGGCCGGGGCCGGATTCGGGCGACGTCCCCTCGTGCTTGATCTGTGCCGTCATGTTCATCAGTTCGCCTCATGCGCTCGACTCTGACCTATTATCCAGTGTAACCAAGTATTTCGGTAACCGAAATATTCGGGGGCCTAGGGCTTGTACAGGCCGGTACAGTTGGCGCGTGACCAGGTCGGAGAGCGAGATCGCGGCGGCGGAGCGGATTCAGCGGGACGGGCAACTGGCGGAGGTCGCCGCGGTCCTGGCGGAGCAGCCTGCGGGGCCCGCCGCGGGCCGCGCGGGCGGGGCCGCCGAGCAGCCGGCCGACGCTCGGGGGCTCACCGACGTGGTGGCCCGGCTGCGGCGGGTGCTGCGGGCGAGCATCCGCGCCGACTACCCCTGGGAGTCGCTGCCGATGGCCCAGGTCGAGCTGCTCCAGTCGCTCGCCGAGTCGGCCCCGGCGCGGGTCGGCGACCTCGCGGCGCGGCTCAGGCTCGCCCCGTCGACGGTCAGCGGGCTGATCTCGCAGATGATCACGGCGGGGCTGGTCGAGCGGGGTACGGACCCGCGAGACCGGCGGGTGGCCGTGGTGGCGCTGAGCGAGGCGGGCCGGCGGCAACTGGGCGAGTGGAACGCCGCCCACCAGCGCCGGATCGCCGGCGCCCTCGCGGATCTGGAACCGGCGGAGCGCGCGGCGATCGACGGGGCGTTGCCCGCGTTGTCTCGACTGGTGGACCGACTGGCCGCACAGCGAGACGAGGGCTGAGCGGGTACTGGAGAGCATGCGGCTGATCGGCGGGCTGAATCCCGAGTTCGACGGCTAAGTCACAGAAAGAGGTGATGGCGGCGGCGTTCGGCAACCGATCGCGCTAGCGTGTCTGCCGACCCCTGCCTCCGAAAGCCGACCGTACAATGGCCTCGGAACTCCACCCCCACCCGCCGCGGCCAGTCGCGCTAGCGGGCCTGCGAGAGCTTAGATACTGACATGTCGGATCCGCACGGCCCGGAGATCGGTCGCCCCCGTTACCGGCCGCAGGCCGGCGCGGGCCCGCTGCTGCCCGGACAGCGGCAAGGGGCACCCGGCGGCGACGGCGGGGGCCCGGAGCGGACCTCCAACGCCGCCGTCGTGGCCATCGTCATCGCCTCGATCGGGTGGATCCTGCCGATTCTCGGCGGGGTCGCCGCGATCCGCCGGGGCAACGCGGCCGTGCGATCCATCCAGGCCGCGGGCGGCGCGCTGGACGGGCTCGGGCTCGCGCTGTGGGCCCGCCGCCTGGGCTGGACCTACGTCGTGGCCTGGAGCGCGCTGCTGTTCCTGTGGTTCGGCGGCCCCGCGATCCAGTTGGTGTACGACCTCGTCCACCGGCTGTTCTAGGCGGCGGCCGGTATCCGCGTGGCGGTCTCGCGCGTTCCCGATGCGGAAGAATGAGGCCCGACCTAAGTCGGCAAACAGAGCACGAGGCGGATGATGACCACTTCCGGGCAGGCCGGGGCGCTGATCGCCGGGCGTTACCGGCTGGAGCGGCCCACCGGCGGCGGGACCTGGCCGGAGGAGATCTGGCAGGGTTTCGACGAGACGCTCAACCGGCCCGTGATGATGCGCCTGCTGCCGATCGAGGGGGACGCGGAGCCCGGCCTCGACGAGCAGGTGCAGTCGGTCGTCGCGCAGGTCGCCCGGCTCGGGCACCCGAACATCGCGCAGGTCTACGACGTGGGCCACGAGGGCATGATGCGCTACGTCGTGTCCGAGTGGACCGGCGGGCGCACCCTCGGCCAGATCATGGCCACCGGACCGCAGCGCTGGCAGCGCACCGTGGACTGGGGGCAGCAGATCGCCGAGGCGCTCGCCGCGCTGCACGCGGTCGGCCTGGTCGACGGCGTGCTCGGCCCGGAGACCGTGTCGGTGATGGACGACCGCCGGGTGAAGCTGACCGACGTCGGCCTCGGCGCCCAGGACGGCGGCGGGCGGCCCGGCGGCTTCGGCGGCGGCGCGTTCGGCGCGGACGCGGAGGCGACCCGGCTGATGGGGCCGGGCGGCGGCGCGAACGACGCGACCCGGATGGTGCCTCCGTACAGCGGTGGCGACGATGCGACGCGGATGGTTCCGCCCTACAGCGGTGGCGCTGACGACGCGACGCGCATGGTCCCGCCGTATGGCGGCGGCGCCGACGACGCGACCCGTATGGTGCCTTCGTACGGCGAGGACCCGGACGCGACCCGGATGGTGCCCGGCGGCGCCCGCAGTGCGGTGCCCTCCGGCGCCCCGAACGACGTCTACGCCCTAGGCGCGATCCTGTGGACGGCGATGGTGGGCTACCCGCCGGAGGTCGGTCCCGGCGACACAGCGGGTCCGGACCTCACTCCGCTGCGGGACACCGGCGCCCCGGCCGACCTGGCGATGCTGCTGCAGTCGATGCTCGCCGCCTCCTCGCCGCTTCGTCCGACCGCGGCTGTGACGGCCAACCGCTTCGCCGCGCTAGGCATGGAGGCGCGAGAGGGCCAGAGCCGCAGCGACCCGCTGCCCACGGCGGCGCTCGCCGCGCAGGGCGCGACGCAGGGCGCCGGCGATCCGACCCGCGCGGTCGGTCCGCTGCGCCAGCGGGATCAGGACGACGGGTACGTGCCGGGCGGCGGCTCCGGCTCCGGCCGGAAGGCGGGTATCGCGATCGGCGTGATCCTGCTGCTGGTGGTGGGCGGAGTCGCGTTGGCGCTGGTGCTGGGCAACCGGAACAACACCGGCGGTTCGCCCTCGGGTACCTCTTCGGTGAGCAACCCGACCACGAGCGCCGGTGCGGTCACCTTGGCGTCCGGCCAGTCGAGCACGAGTGCGGCGGCCACGACGACGAGCGCCGCGGCGACGACGTCCAGCGCTGCGGCGACCACGTCCAGTGCGGCGGCGACGACCACGAGCGCGGCTCCCACGACGACCAGTGCTTCGCCGAGCGCCACGACTCCGACACCGAGCGCGTCGTCGAACAGCCCGACGGACTCGACTTCGACTGCTCCCGCGACTGGTGGGACAGGCACGACCACGGCCACCGGCGGTGCCAACGGCAACGGCGGAGCCAATTAGCGCCCCCGCGAAAACCCGGCGCGACCGGCTCGCGCGGCGTGAGACAATGGGTGAGGTGGGATCCCGCCGACCCCCGCTGACCGGGAGATCGGCCGTTTTGACCGGAAGCCGGGTGCGTAGGTAGGCTCTCGCCTGATGCTGGGGTTCCCCCGGCTTTGCCCGTGTGCGCGCGTTCTCCCGGGGGCTGCCCCTCGTGGTGTTGCGATCGCGGCAGTCCTCGACGTGGACCGCACGGGGCTTGGTTGACTCCTCGCGCATTGCCAAGGTGACGCGGCAAAGCGTGGGCGGAGCGACACACCCGACCTCGGGGGTGGGACCAAGCACTGCGAAGCCGGACAAACCCCCCGCATCAAAAAGGGCATCCGCAAGGGTGCGACATTCGCCAGAGGACGCCTGGTGACCTGGCCATACGGCCGGGTTAGCCGAAGGCTTGGCTGAACTGAAAGACGGAGACGTAGTGCCTACGATCCAGCAGTTGGTCCGCAAGGGCCGGCAGGACAAGGTCTCGAAGACCAAGACTCCTGCGCTCAAGGGCAGCCCGCAGCGGCGCGGAGTGTGCACGCGTGTGTACACCACCACCCCCAAGAAGCCGAACTCCGCCCTGCGGAAGGTCGCCCGCGTGCGCCTTTCCAGCGGCATCGAGGTCACGGCCTACATCCCCGGCGTCGGCCACAACCTGCAGGAGCACTCGATCGTGCTCGTGCGCGGTGGCCGAGTGAAGGACCTTCCCGGCGTCCGCTACAAGATCATTCGCGGATCGCTGGACACCCAGGGCGTCAAGAACCGCAAGCAGGCTCGCAGCCGCTACGGCGCCAAGAAGGAGAAGAAGTAATGCCTCGTAAGGGTCCTGCCCCGAAGCACCCGGTCGTCATCGATCCGGTTTTCAATTCTCCGCTGGTCACCGCCCTGGTGAACAAGGTCCTGCTGGACGGCAAGCGTTCGACCGCCGAGCGCATCGTCTACGGCGCCCTCGAGGGCTGCCGCGAGAAGACCGGCACTGACCCGGTCATCACGCTCAAGCGCGCTCTGGAGAACGTCAAGCCGTCCATCGAGGTCAAGTCCCGCCGCGTCGGCGGTGCGACCTACCAGGTGCCGATCGACGTCAAGCCCGGCCGCTCGAACACGCTGGCCCTGCGCTGGCTGGTCACCTACTCCCGCGCCCGTCGCGAGAAGACGATGACCGAGCGACTGATGAACGAGCTGTTGGACGCCAGCAACGGTCTGGGCGCCTCCGTCAAGCGACGCGAGGACACCCACAAGATGGCCGACGCCAACCGCGCGTTCGCGCACTACCGCTGGTAGTAAGAGGACCATGGCCGCCGCCGGCCCAGGTCGGCGGAGGGCGTGAAACCTCCTTGAGCATCAACCCTTTCGACTCGCGAAAGTAGACGAGCCACCATGGCCACGAACGCCGCCGTAGACCTTGCCAAGGTCCGCAACATCGGCATCATGGCGCACATCGACGCCGGTAAGACCACGACCACCGAGCGCATCCTGTATTACACCGGGATGAGCTACAAGATCGGTGAGGTCCACGACGGCGCCGCCACCACCGACTGGATGGAGCAGGAGCAGGAGCGCGGCATCACGATCACCTCCGCCGCGGTGACCTGCCACTGGAAGACGGACGACGTCGACCACACCATCAACATCATCGACACCCCCGGACACGTGGACTTCACGGTCGAGGTCGAGCGCTCGCTGCGCGTCCTCGACGGCGCGGTCACCGTGTTCGACGGCGTCGCCGGTGTGGAGCCGCAGTCGGAGACGGTGTGGCGGCAGGCCGACCGGTACGGTGTGCCCCGAATCTGTTTCGTCAACAAGCTCGACCGCACCGGCGCCGAGTTCCACCGCTGTGTGGACATGATCGTCAGCCGGCTGAACGCCATTCCCCTGGTGATGCAGCTGCCGATCGGCGCCGAGGGCGACTTCAAGGGCGTCATCGACCTCGTGAAGATGACCGCCCTTGTCTGGAACATCGAGGCCAAGCTCGGTGAGATGTACGACGAGGTCGAGATCCCGGCCACGCACACCGAGGCCGCCGACGAGTGGCGCAACAAGCTCGTCGAGACCATCGCGGAGAACGACGACGAGCTGATGGAGCTCTTCCTCGAGGGCGTCGAGCCCACGGTGGAGCAGCTGTACGCGGGCATCCGCCGCGCCACGCTCGCCTCGAAGCTCACCCCGGTCTTCTGCGGCACCGCGTTCAAGAACAAGGGCGTGCAGCCCCTGCTCGACGCGGTCGTGCGCTACCTGCCCTCGCCGCTGGACGTCCCCTCGATCGACGGCCACGCCGTCGGCAACGAGGAGGAGATCCTGCACCGCAAGCCCTCCGACGACGAGCCGCTCTCGGCGCTGGCGTTCAAGATCATGAGCGACCCGCACCTCGGCAAGCTCACCTTCGTCCGGGTGTACGCGGGTCGGCTCGAGGCGGGCTCCTCGGTGCTCAACTCGGTCAAGGGCCGCAAGGAGCGCATCGGCAAGATCTACCGGATGCACGCGAACAAGCGTGAGGAGATCCCGTTCGTGGGTGCCGGCGACATCGTCGCCGTCATGGGTCTCAAGGACACCACGACCGGCGAGACCCTCTGCGACGCGGCGCACCCGGTGGTCCTCGAGTCGATGACCTTCCCGGCCCCGGTCATCCACGTGGCGATCGAGCCGAAGACCAAGGGCGACCAGGAGAAGCTGGGCACCGCGATCCAGCGGCTCGCCGAGGAGGACCCGTCCTTCTCCGTGCGGACCGACGAGGAGACCGGCCAGACGATCATCGGCGGCATGGGCGAGCTCCACCTGGAAATCCTGGTGGACCGCATGCGCCGCGAGTTCAAGGTCGAGGCCAACGTCGGCAAGCCCCAGGTCGCGTACCGCGAGACCATCCGCAAGGTGGTCCCGAAGGTCGAGTACACGCACAAGAAGCAGACCGGTGGTTCCGGTCAGTACGCGCGCGTGATCATCAAGCTGGAGCCCCTCGAGGGCGACAGCGAGGGCGAGGCCGGGTACGAGTTCGTCAACGCCGTCACCGGCGGCCGGATCCCGCGGGAGTACATCCCCTCGGTGGACACCGGCGCGCAGGAGGCCATGGAGTTCGGCGTCCTGGCCGGCTACCCGCTGACCGGCGTGAAGGTGACCCTCCTCGACGGTCAGTACCACGAGGTGGACTCCTCCGAGCTCGCGTTCAAGATCGCCGGTTCGATGGCGTTCAAGGAGGCTGCCCGCCAGGCCAGCCCCGCGATCCTCGAGCCGATGATGGCGGTCGAGGTCACCACCC
>Ga0185299_10000384_pt1 | contig 126374 bp, 97 predicted proteins | sample PaiPotPPA55metaG_FD_128002 | JGI IMG/M metagenome (GOLD analysis project Ga0185299, IMG submission 128002) | Iron sulfur acid spring bacterial and archeal communities from Banff, Canada, to study Microbial Dark Matter (Phase II) - Paint Pots PPA... ... | reverse complement strand
GCGTGTCGGCGTGTCGGCGTGTCGGCGTGTCGGCGTGTCGGCGTATCGGCGTATCGGCGTATCGGCGTATCGGCGTATCGGCGTATCGGCGTGTCGGCGCGTCGGCGTGCACTCCACCACTCCATCACTCCGCGCCCCGGATTCGAGGACGAGGACGGCCTGCCGCGCCGTAGGCTTGGCGAAGGCGGGAGAACGAAGCCTGGCGGCTTGAAAACCGGGACTGGCCATCCGAAAAAACGTGAATTAGATATCCTGCTCACGCTGCTATGTCTAAACAACCCTCTCTCACACTTAACGATGGAAACATTATCCCGCAGTTCGGCCTCGGAGTTTGGCAAGTGCCTAACCCCCAGGCTGCTCAGGTCGTCAGTCACGCCATCTCTACCGGCTATCGTCTGATCGACACCGCCGCGATCTACGAAAATGAAGTAGGCACCGGTAGCGGCATTGCCAAAGCATCTGTTCCTCGGAAAGAGTTGTTCATCACCACCAAACTTTGGAATTCAGAACACAAAAACGCTCCTCGTGCGTTCGGACAGAGCCTTGACCGGTTGAAACTGGACTACCTGGATCTTTATCTCATTCATTGGCCAAAACCGCGCCAGGATGCTTACGCCGAAGCCTGGGAAGCTCTGGTGGAACTGAAAACGGAAGGCCGGGTGAAATCAGTGGGGGTTTCGAATTTCACCGTTGCTAATCTGGAACGGATTATCGATGAGACCGGCGTCATCCCCAGCGTCAACCAGATCGAGCTGCACCCACGCTTTCAACAAAATGAATTGGTCGAATTCCATGCGGAGCACGGCATTGCTACTGAATCCTGGAGCCCGCTGGGTCAAGGAACCTTGTTTGACGATCCTGGTCTCAAGGCCCTAGCGAGCAAATACGGCAAGACCGTTGCCCAGGTCGTCATCCGATGGCACCTCGACCGCGGATTCATCGTGATCCCAAAATCGGTAACGCCGAGCCGGATCGATGAGAATTTCGATGTGTTCGATTTCGAGCTCGACAAAGAAGACATCGCGGAGATCGCGGACTTAGATCGCCAGGACGGACGAATCGGTCCCGATCCGGATACAGCGAATTTTTGAGCTCGCCCCGAAGCCAGGACCACGGTGGGGCCAAAAAACTCGGTAGGGCGAAAACCCGACTTCGTCCCGCGCCCGCGGGATCGCGGCCCGATTTTCGTAGCGCGACAAAACGTATACCAGGGCCGCGCCAAAGCGTAGCGGCGGCGGGTCTCGGCGCGCCAACGACTCGGCTTGTTCTGTAGTGTAGTCGCGCCGGTTTTGAGCCGCACCGTGCGTATGGCCAGGTACGTCTAACTGCCAGACCCCAGCTTTGGTGGGGCGAGGCTCCGGCCGGCCTAAAGGATTTAGCAAAGGAGAGTCATGTGCCTCAGGATATTGCGTCCAACCCCTCAGATCTGCCGACTTGTCCGACGTAGCTTTGAACAGTTTTCTTGGCCAGCGTTGTGTATCGTGGCGAAGTCGGAGCCGTGTGTGCCAACTCGCAGGATGATTGATTTACCCAAGACAAAGACCGCTAAGCAAAACGGGGTGGCAACCACTCAACGGCTCGGCAGAGTTGAACACAATTCACCATAGATTGAGGGCACGTTTAGAAGCCTTGCGAACCGCCTCAGTCCTCATCGGAGCCTCGCCCTACGATTCTCGGGCCCACCGCTAATTCCACGCCAACCCGCTTCGGGTCGCCCAATAGGTTTCCGCCGGTTCAGCAAGATCGGCTAAACGGGCCGCCGTCTGTGCGTCTATCTTTAAGCGGCATGCCTGCACATTGGATAGTAGCTGGTCCACGCTGGTAGCTCCACTCAGCACGATATCGACGAAAGGTTGCCTGAGACAAGCCGCTAAGACCAACGCATCGATTGAGGTCTCAAGTTTCCGAGCTTCGACTCGCAAGACAGCTAGTTTCTGAACAAAGCCGGGTTCTTGGTTCCGATCAGTTAATCGTCCGTTAGCGAGTGCTTCCTTAATAAGGACACCCAGGCCTGCAGCCTTGGCTTCCGCCAAAGCGGGGCCGACCGACGGCTCGAGGAAATTCCACGTCGCTTGTACCGAGTCGAACAGACGCGATCCATCGACGGTTATCTCGATTGCCCTACGCAACGTTTCCCCCTGATTGGGACCACTCAAACTGAGGCCGATACGGATGCCTTCTGACTTGAGTTGCGCCAGCTTCTGTAACACGTCCAGATTTTCCAAAACTCCGCTTTCCTTGGTAGCGGAGTGAATCTGGTACAGCTTCAGATAGCCATTCAAAAGCGCCTGACTTTCCGGCCATTGTCTTTCCAGAGTCGCCAAGGAATGTTCTTTAACTTCATGGGCATGCGCCTCGATTTCCCAATTCGCGGTATAGGTGTAACCCCATTTTGATCCCACCGTGACCGACTCCGCCGAGATAGCGCGTGACTTTAACCAGCTACCGAGGAACTTTTCACCTAACCCATAGGATCGCGCTGCGTCGAAATAGCGAATGCCACCATCCCGGGCCGCATCCAAGACCTCGTACGCCCTTTGCTCCATTGCCTGCACATCATACTTGCGGGCCAGATCCTGAGCATGACCTAAATTGATATACCCAGGCCGGCCCAACGCCGCCATTCCTAGACCGATACGGGATACCATCAATCCGGTGTCACCAAACATTCGCAATTCCACAGAGAAATCTCACGCAAAGCCGCCAAGGCGCAAAGGCAAGACCTGAGAATGAGAGGAAAAATGATTTCACGCGTTTTTCTTTCGGCCTTCACATTGATTTCAAACCGGCCAGTCAGAATCCGGATCGATGATTACACGATTCGGTCTGCTCGTTTACGCAGGCGCCAGTTTGTTTATATCAGCGGCCCCAGCTCAGAACGCGGCGCCTCGCTCGGACTCGGGTGAGAGCCTGGCCGCCCAGGTCACTATTCCTTATCAGGAATTTAAACGGTTACTGGATGCGGCGACCGCCGCGGGCAAACCTGAGGATAGTCCAGACTTGCCCGGCGCCGTGAGTCGGGCGGTAGTTAAATTGTCGTTGGATCCCAAACACCCCGCCGGCCGGGCGGAATTCGAGATCAATACCTTCGGACATAAATGGGTGTTCGTCCCGTTCTTTGGTCTCGACCTGCCAGTCACCAACGTAGCCAGCGAAGGAGCGGTGATCGTCCCGCGGGATGGTGTGCTTTGTCTACTAACCAACCATCCAGGGGTAAGCAAGGTAACCCTCGATTTCGATTTGCCTGATTATTTCTTGACGGGAACCAGCGGACCGATCTCGATTCAACTGACACCCGTCACTTCCGGCAAATTGGAGTTCAGCAATCTACCGGCCGGTAAGCGGATCCTGATCAACGGGAAACCTGCGGACATCAACAAACCGTTGCCGCTCTCGGCGGCAGGCGCAGAGCTCAAAGTCAGTTGTGTCGCCGACAAACCAGAATCACCCACCACTTGGTCCCAGATCACACAGACACTGGTTAAACCGGCACTCGAGTCGATCGAAATCGAGAGCCACATTCACCTAACCGGCGGTTCGGGGAGCGGTCTTTCTGCGAACGCTGACCTGCCGGTAACGGCAGACAAGGTAGCGGTGGAAAGCGCCGATCTCCAGCCCACGCAAATCCATGCTTCCGGATCGGGGCATAAGGAAATCGCGCTGACCTGGGCCACGGCTGACATTCTCGATCGGAATATTATTGTTCGTTACGAACTCCCTAACCCGGAACCCGGCCGCCCTTGGGAAGTTACCACGCCGCGATTTGGAGCAGAATTAGAGCCGCAGTCCGGTCTGGTGGTAATTAGTTCGCTACCCGGATCAACTATTCAGAGCGAGAACGCCCAAACCGGATCTGATATCTCGGAGTTGCCATATTGGATGCAACCCAAGTTAGCAACTCCCGATTTCATTCTGATCCATTCCGCCAATACGGTCAGTGTGTCCACGCGGCTATTACCGGTTCTGAGACCTGACAATGCCCGGGTCCTAAAAGCAGCTTATCAAACCGGTCTGGTGCCGGATGGCTCTCTCAAATGCGAAGCCCGATTCAAGATCGAATATCGAAACGCGTTCCCCTGGCGATTCCATTTACCGGATGGGAGCGTCCTCCTGGATTGTGAGATCAACTCGAATCCGGCAAATCCAGTGGTGAAGTCAGGCGGCGAGCTGGAGCTGGCTATCCCGTCGTCGGCTAACTCGGGGACCGTTAGTTCGGTGGAAGTTTTGATTTCCTACACCGCCCGCGGTCCAAAACTTGAACCGGTGGAAGGAAAACTCGCGCTCGCTTTGCCTTCAACTCCGCTCTTCATCGAACAGCTGGAATGGCGACTTTATCTCCCCGAAAACTACGAGGCCACTGCTTTTGAAGGCAACGTTGAGCCCTGTGCAGGAGACAACGCGTCGATCCAATTCAGCAAACGCCTGGTGCGCGGCGATGCGCCGAACCTCGAAATTTACTATCGAAAACGTGAGCCCAGGACAACGCCATGAAAAGCTCGAATTATTCTTTCCAGAAATTGTTAGCAGTCGGTTTCATCATCGTTTCCACCAGCATCGCCTGGGCTTTGCTCGGGGCAGCGCTGGTATTCCGCACGGGCGCAGCCGGAATCGCTTTGAACAATGCGGTTGGAACCGGCTGGGGCGGGCCGTTGATGCAAGCACATCCGTATGCCTGGTACGACTCTCCTACCGGCCAGAATGGGCGGAAAACGATTAGCCCGGAAAGTTCGCAGGTCACCGTTCATTTACTATCCGATCCGAAGCAGAAAGGACTCCTCTGGTTTCGAACGTATGAAATCGACTTTGCCGGTGTATACGAAATTGTTAACCCGACCCCGATTGAGCAAACCATCTATGTCGCATTCCAACTGCCACACACTTCAGCCGGTTGCCATGACGTCTCTTTTGTCTTGGGCGATCGTACCGACATCGTGAACCCATCTGAAAACGGCGTTTTGTCCAACGCCGTGATCGTTCCGGCAGGCAAGTCGCAGACGCTCAAAGTCGCTTTCAAGACGCGCGGTATGGACCAGTGGTCGTATGATTTCCAAAACCGAAACCGGGTCCGTAATTTTCTTTTGACCATGAGCACCGATTTTCGGGAGATCAATTTTCCCCAAGGTACCGGTTCTCCCACCAAGGCAACCCAAACCGGGGACGGCTGGCAATTGCAATGGGGTTATCCGGACGTAATCGGCGCCCAAGCCATCGGGATGAGCATGCCGAACGTACTAAACCCCGGACCCGTGGCAGAACGAGTCAGCTTTTATGCGCCGGTCTCCCTGCTTTTCTTCGCTACGGTTCTGCTGGTGCTGGCCCTCGCGCGAAACACACCCATTCATCCCATGAACTTTTTCTTCATCGCGGCCGGCTTCTTTTCTTTCCATCTACTGTTTGCTTACTTGGTCGATGTGCTGCCGCTCCATGCCAGTTTCTTAATTGCAGCGGGAGTTTCTCTGTTGCTCGTCTGCGGTTATGTTTATGCTTTTGCAGGGAGAACGCTGTCATTGTGGGCGGTCGGCGCACAGTTTGCCTATATGGTCCTGTTCAGTTACAGCTTTTTCATCGACGGTTATAGCGGATTGACCATCGCAATCGGGTCGGTGTTAACTCTTGCGTTCTTGATGATCACTACCGCGAAAATCGATTGGTCAAAGAGGTTCGCTCGGAATCCCGTAACTCCGCCACCAGTCTCTGCGCAATGAAGCCGCTCGCTGCCGGACCTCGCATCTTGATTGTTGAAGATGAACCTTCGATAGCCGACACCATCCAGTTCCCCCTGGAAACCGACGGTTGCGTCACGGAGCGGTGTGGAACCGGAGGAGAGGCTCTAGATCTGCTCGCCAAGGGGAGGTTCGACTTGATCGTGTTGGACGTTGGCTTACCTGATATGACCGGGTTCGAGGTTTGTCGCCGGATACGAGTGACATCCAATGTACCGATTCTTTTTCTGACTGCGCGCTCGGAAGAGATTGATCGGGTAGTCGGGCTCGAGATCGGCGGTGATGATTATGTGTCGAAACCGTTTCGGCCCCGAGAGTTGAGCGCCCGGATCCGAGCGATCTTGCGGCGCGTTTCCTTGCCCGAACCGGTTAATCGGCAACTACCAACTACGGATACTAATTGTGGTGCGTTATCGATTGATCGGGAGCGCAAAGTCGTACGCTATTTCGGCGAACGGTTAACGCTTTCGCGCTATGAGTTTCGGTTGCTCGAAATTCTGGCCAACGCACCCGGGCGAGTCTATTCCCGCGCTCAGCTCATGGAGGCGGCTTGGGAAGAACCAGAGGCTTCGATGGAGCGGACGGTGGACGCTCATATTAAGGGTCTACGATCGAAGTTGCGCCAGGTGCGGCCGGAAATTGACGCCATTCAAACTCACCGCGGGTTCGGCTATTCTCTGCTCGAAGAATTGTGAGCATCAGCGCACGCATCCTGCTCGGGTCTCTGGTTCTCTCCATTGCCGGTGTACTTCTGTTTCTGAGCCTGGTTTCCAAGCGAGTCGGACAAGCCTATCGCGAGGCGGTGGAGGAACCAATGGTTGATACCGCCGGAGTGATTGCGGGAGTGCTCGCAGCCGAAATCGAATCGAAGGGGAGTTTTACTAACGCCTGGGAGCTCGGGTTCCAGTCGGCCAATCGGCGAACAGTGCAGGCGCAGATTTACAGCCTGCTCAAGACTCGGATCTCGATGGACCTCTACGTCACGGATGCTAACGGGATGGTGCAGTTTGATTCCGGACACCCGGAAAATGTCGGACGCAATTTCAAGGCCTATCGGGATGTAGCCATGACCCTACAAGGACGTTACGGTGCGCGCACTACGCTGCAAGAATCCGATCCCAAAGGATGGATCCTGTATGTAGCCGCTCCGATCATCGTTAAAGGCAACGTTTGGGGAGTTGCGGCGGTGTACAAACCTCAACGCGATGTGGAAGAGTTCCTCACCGATACTGAACGCACTTTGACGCTCGTCGGTTTGAGCGTCGTGATTGTATGCACTCTCATCGGCGCGGCATTGTCCCGCTGGGTTACGGCTCCCTTGGCTCAACTGACGCATCACGCCATCGCCATTTCCAAAGGCGATCGGCCGGCGCCACTGCGACTTCCGGGACGGCATCTGCGTGTTCTGGGAGAGTCCCTGGAGCAAATGCGGGACGCATTGGAAGGACGGAAATATGTCCAATCCTATGTTCAGACGTTAAGCCACGAAATGAAAGCGCCAGTTGCCGCCATCAGTGGCGCCTCAGAGTTGCTGCAAGAAGAGATGCCGGGGGACCAGCGAACCCGGTTCTTGACGAATATCCGGACTGAATCCAGCCGATTGCAACGGTTGATCGACGAATTGGTGGCGCTTTCAGTGATTGAAAACAGAAAAAAGCTGGATGCACCTCAGCGGCTTGATTTGTCCCGGATCGTTGAACGCGTGGTGCAGCAGATACGCGAACGCGCCTCTTCGGTTAAAATTAACTTTACGGCAAACCCGCGGGCAATCGTAATCGGAGACGAATTTCTTTTAGAGAACGCCGTAACTAACTTGCTGCAAAACGCTATCGAATTTTCGCCGGCCACCGGAACCGTCACAGCATCAGTCGAGCAAAGGGGCAAAACGATTGTTGTCCGCATAGTAGACGAAGGTCCGGGCATCCCGGAATACGCATTGCCTAAAATTTTCGATCGTTTCTATTCTTTAGCTCGACCGTCGACCGGAAAAAAGAGCTCGGGTCTTGGCCTTTGTCTCGCGTGGGAAGTAGCTCATCTCCATCACGGCACAGTGACCCTGGGAAATCGAACCGGTAATCCCGGCGCCGAGGCGTTGTTCACTCTGGATGCGGCACATCACGTGGGGGAATTTCCGATTCACTAATTGGCGGGGCGACAGTTTGCTCCCCGGCAACCTGCAGACGTGACCGGGAAGAAAAACCGGCGCCGGTTGCGGGTCGAATCGGCGCGAAACTGGTAAGGCCTAGCGGAGGCGGGACGTCGCCATAAATGGCTTCCATCCCGCCTCGAATGAAATAGGTCTCATGCCAGAGCCCGTATCCCGTCGGCCGTTGAACGAAGCTTTTCCACCAACCCGCATGCACACTCGAACGAGCCCAACGTTCCAGACTTTCAAAATCCCTCCAATACTGCCGGATCCCAAGATGGAGCGGATACAATGAGAAGAACAACATTTCGTGCCGCAATAAACCGGCCGGGTTTTCTTTTACTACTTGCTTAAGCTTCGGCCCGAATTGCAAGGCTGGAAACAGCCCCCTGAGCGAATTGACCCGAAGCCCTAAGTAGATCACCACCAAATCCGGGTACGCCGAAAGGTCGACCGTAAACCGAGTCCGGGCTGGTTGATCATGATCCTTCATCAGGACGAACCGAAGATTGCGCAGTGTCTTAGTGATAAAAGTTGTGTTCCCAACGGTGGGCTTTCAGCCGCTCAACCTGCTTTTTGGGCAACCCTTGGCCGTCTCCAGCTTCGCAATTCCGTTCGACGTTTCGAACCGAACGCATCCCGGGAATCACGGTGGAAACTGCTGGATGGCTGAGGACATAACGCAAGGCGGTTTCCGGCATCTCATCCAAAGTAATATCCAGGTCGGAAACGATCTTTAGCACCCGATCGTACACCTGTTGCTTTCGATCACCGCTAAAGTACTGGGCACGGAAATCGGAGGAATCAAACTTAGTATCCGGCGTGATTTTCCCGGTGAGGCTCCCTTCGTCGAAGGGTACCCGGACAATGACGCCAACCTGATGCCGTTCACACGCTGGATACAGTTGATCCTGTGGAGCTTGCTCGAAGATGTTGTGGATGACTTGAACCGTGTCGACTTCGCCCGTCTCAATTAAGCGAATGGCGTTTTCTGGTTGGCAGTCATTAATTGAGACACCAAAAAATCTGATTTTTCCCTCTTTCTTCAGCTTTTGGATCGCCTTGAGCCAATCACCTTGGCCGGTCCATTCATCCGACCAAACGTGAAACTGTTGTACGTCAATTGTTTCCAATCCAAGATTTCTTAAGCTTTCTTCCGTCGATGCAATGACGTGCTCCGCCGGAAATGCTTCCTGGACCGGTACTCCGCGTTGAGCCGGCCATTGATAATTCTTGGGAGGAATCTTGCTGGCTACGTAGATTTTTTCCGGACGGTCTTTAATCACCCGGCCCACCAGTTTTTCGCTATGGCCGTCCCCGTAAACCAAAGCGGTGTCGATTAAGTTTAGTCCTAGGTCAACGGCTTTATTTAGAGCCTTGACCGATTCGTCATCCTCGGCGCCAATCCACATCCCTTTTCCAATTCCCCACGCTCCATAGCCGATTTCTGAAACTTGCAGTCCTGTTTTGCCCAGTGTTCGGTAGTTCATTGTGGCTTTTCCTCCTTATTCTGGATCACGAATCGCACGAATGCGGGCCAGGAGCTAGGAGGCGAATGGGCGAATGGGCGAATGGGCGACGGGCCGCGACCTTATGGGCGAAGCGGTGCAACAGCGGCCTGTCCGACGGAACCGGCTGCGTTTTTAGGAATTTGTCGCCGACGTTTTTGGTTACGAAGTCGGAAGCAGCGCCTCATGACGGTCCCGGCGGCTGCCGGACGAACGCTAGGAGCGCTTCGCCCTTTCGCCCACTCGCCGTTTCGCCGGTCCCGCCCCCTAGCTCCTTTACCGCCTACGTGCCCGTCGCGAGTCCCTCATAGGCACGACTTTGTGGAGATTGGGCAGCTTACGCTCTTCGTCCGTAGCCACGGTCAATGCGTGTTCGGCCCGTATCAATTCGTAGAATTCGCCATCGATTAAGGCGACGGACAAGACACCCTCGCTGATCCCGTGCAGAGATACCATAATAAAGGTTGCCAGGATAATTGCTCCCGCCAGGAAGGCCCAAAGAACTGGTAAAGAAAAGAGCCCGACCACCCAGAGGCAAATCATAGCCAGTAGCGCAGCCGACCAGGCAATCACTCTGCGGACAATATGCTTTTCACGAATCTTGCCTGAATAAACCAGGGACGAGACTCGTAATACACTTACGCTGCATCCGATGCGGCCGTTTTGATAACCGACGATAAAATTATCGTGAGTGATGGAATCTTTTTGTTTCAATCGCGCTTTAGGAGGACGGGGGGCAGAACCGCAGGGTTTCCTATCTAGGACAGGAAGGATTCAAATAACAGGAAAATCGTCGGTAAATGGCAAGTACAAAGATTCACTCGCTCTAGAAACTACTGAAATTATCCTGTTGCCTTTAATGCTTTTTGCGTTATCTATCCGGGCAAACCGCCTCTGGAATGGGTTCAGAGGCATGTTCACTGGGAGGGTGCAATGGGAAAATGGCGTATTTACTAGAGGGAAATCGCAAGGATGGAGCTCATTAAGGCCACCGTTTACTACGGTTGAGTGGTCCCCTTTCGTGACGTTTTGAAAGGAAATGTATGTTTTGGCGAAGCACAGGATGGCTTTGGACTGCGACGATTTGTGAGGCTCTGGTACATGCGCTACATGGCCAAGTAGCCGGGCCTTCTACTGCGCCCTCGCCTTCGCCCTCTTCGATGCAACCGGTTTCCGAACCGGAAGAATGGAAGGTCGAAGGGCTTTCCCCGGAGCAGCAACTACCGGGTATCGGGCAACCGCAATTCGGGTCTGAGCAGATGCCGGAGGCTGGATCTGGGGCGCCTTTTGAGCAAGAGCCCGGGTGGTCCGGTGGGCTAATCAACTCGCTCCCAGAGAATAGCACTCAATTTCAGCTTCCACCCGCAGAGCTTCCCGTCGACCCGCGGTCAGCTGGTTGGAAGTTCTCACTCGGTCCAATTGATATCCGACCGTTGATGCAATTCACGACGGAGTATAGCGACAACATTCTAGCCTCGACCAGCAATCGAAGAAGCGACTTGATCTACATTATCGCGCCAGGGGCCACTCTGGCCGTCGGGGATTACATGCAGAAGGACTATAGCTACCTCAGCCTGACCTACGTCCCGACTCTCAACCTCTACAATCGCTTCAGTAGTCTCAATTCGTTGGACCAGCACTTGCGAATCGACGGGCAATACGGGCTGGAGCGCCTCAAGCTGAGTGGTTACTTCGGATATGACAAGGCGTTTGGCGGCAACCGGGATATTGGCGGCCTAGTCAATAGCGACTATTACACGATGGGCGGTGCCGCGAAGTACCTGATCAATGAGCAGTTCTCGCTCGAAGCACTGGGCGATCAAATTTTTGCGCATTATCAGAACGCTATTGGTTCAAATACGTTTATCAATCACAATTGGTTGAACTACAACTTTACGCCCAAACTGGTCGTAAGCGCCGGTGGCGCATTTGGACTTCTTCAACCGGATACGGGGGGCACTCAGACATTTGAGCAGGGATTGGTTCGCCTCCAATTCGCATCGACGGACAAATTATATTTCAACGGTGACGCTGGCTTTGAGGTCCGACAGTTCCCCGGCGGCAAAGGAATCCGGGTGACACCCGTATTCGATTTGAGCGCCAACTATCAACTTTTTCCCGGCACTACACTCGGCCTCAGTGGAGCGCGCAATGTGACCTACTCGGCGTCGGTCACAGGCTCTAACTATACGGCAACGAGCGTATCGGCCAACATCACTCAGCACCTCGTTGGCAATTGGTATATCGGTCTGGGTGCCGGTTTCGAAAACGACTCTTACTTTCAGGTGAGCGGCGCACGGCCAGGAACTACCCAGCGCCAAGATAACTATGTCATTTTTCAACCGAATCTGACTTATCGTTGGAATGACTGGGCGAATATTTCGGTTTCTTATTTCTATCGAGATAACCATTCCAATAGTCCAGGCAGATCCTTTTATAACAATCAGATGGCAGTGCAGATGCATATCGGCTTTTAAAGGTAAACGAAAGTCTATGAAAACCCGGGTTGTTTTGGTCGAGCTAGCCTTCGCGCTAGCGCTTAGTCTATCCACCGTGGAGGCGCAAACCGCGGTTGCGCCCCGAGCTCAACCAGTGACAGCCGCACCTCAGGCCCAACCACCGACGGTCGCGCCCCAAGCGCAAACGCCGACGGTCGTACCCCAAGCCCAATCATCGGCGGCACTGGATAATTATATTCTTTCGCCGAACGACATTGTCTTGGTGAAAGTTTTTGAGGAACCCGATTTGGATTCCCAACACCGGATTTCTCAAGACGGAACGATTAATTTTCCGCTGGTTGGCGTCATCCAAATCTCTGGCCGAACCGTTGCGCAAGCGGCCAGCACAATTCGAGACAGGCTGGTGAAGGGCTATCTGCGCAATCCGCAGGTACGGGTGAATGTAATTCAATATGCCAGCCGGCGGATTACGGTGTTAGGACAGGTGCAAAAGCCCGGAAGCTATGTTCTCCCGAGTGAAGAGCGTGTCGATTTGCTTCAAGCGATCGCTATGGCCGGCGGATTTACCCGAATGGCGGACGAAGGCAGGGTACGTGTCCGCCGAAACGTTAACGGGGTTGAAACCATCATCAAGGTGAACGTCCACGCCGAAACTAAAAACACCTCATCAGAGCTCTTCGAGGTGCAACCTGATGACAAAATAACCGTTGGCGAAAGAATCTTCTAACTGCTGCCAAGAACCAAGAAATTCCCAATGAGGCTACCTACGTGAAAATGAATTCAACGAATAGGTCGATGGGTGAATCGCCTGTACCCGGCGGTGGTTCATCAATTCTCAGGTTTGATTTCGGGTATATTTCCCGCCTGCTGCTAGCAAAGGCGTGGTTCATCATCCTGGTTGTCGTAGTGGCTTTGTCAGCCGCGATCGCCTATTTGATAGTAACTCCGAAAATCTACGAATCTCAGGCCACCATCGAGGTTCAGCTGGAAGCGCAGAAGGTTACTAACATCCAGGACGTTAACAAGGAGGACTACAAAAACAGCGACGCTCTGAAGACGGTCGAGCAAAGCCTGCTGAGCGACACGCTCCTTTTGCGAGTCGTTAAGGCCAACGGTCTCGACAAAGATCCAGAATTCGCCCCGCCCAGGAAAGACGGCTCAGCCTATTCAGACATTGAGCTGGCGGGACTTTTCGGTTCGAAGGTCTCCGTGTTGCTCCGCCGGGGGACCCGATTGATCGATGTCAGCGTAGATGACAAGGATCCGGAGCGAGCGCAGCAGCTCGCCAAATCGATGATCAAGGAGTACGAGAATCTGAATTTTGAGGAAAAAGCCTCTGATACCAAGACCGGCAACGACGCCCTCATTCAGGAGGCTGATCGACTCAAGGATAAACTTCACAAGTCTGAGCAGGCACTTCAGCAGTATCGGGAAGAGCATCACGCAGTTTCGCTCGAGGAGAAGCAGAACATCGTGGTGGAGAAACTCAAAGAACTAAATCAGAAAGTCACTGATGCTCGGAGTGAACGAATCAAGCTGGAAGCGGATATAGCGACCATCCAGCACGCCAATAAGAAAAACCCGGAACAGCTCTTGCTTCTATCCAGTGTGGCCTCGCTTCCAGTCATAGCAGATCTACGGAGAGAGATTTCCGACAAAGAAGCGGATTTTGCCCAGATCAACGAACGGTACGGGGAACTCCATCCGAAGTACCAGGAAGCGCAAGCACAGATTAAGGATCTGAAACAGACTTTGAATCGGACTTTATTGAACTCGGCTGACTTGGTGATGAAGTCGTATGAAGCGGCTAAAGCGACCGAAGACAAGCTCCGAGCTGAGCTCACAGATCAGGAAGACGCAGCGCTCGAACTGAACAAAATTGCGATTCCTTACAACGTTTTGGAGCGCGAAGAGGACTCTGATCGCGCGCTTTACGAAGCCGTGCTCAAGCGCCTGAAGGAGACGAACGTCAAGGAGAACGTTGAAGAGAACAACATCCGCCTCATCGATGACCCCATGGTGCCGGTCAAGCCGTCTAAACCCAGTAAATTAAAAATTTTAGCACTCTCGGTTCTCGGCGGGCTAATCGTTTCCTGTGGCATGGTGCTCGGCATCGACCTGGCGAATACCTCTATTCGCAATGTTAATCAGGTGGAAGAACTGTTGGGCCTGCCGGTGCTAACCTCGATCCCGCGTTCCAAACGCAAACACCTCGATCGGACTCCGGTTGTTAGTGTCGATCCCGGCTCACACGAGGCTGAATCATTCCGCTCTCTTCGCACGGCATTGTCTTTTCTTGGACCAACCAAAGACTTCAAGACAGTCATGTTTACCAGCGCCAATCCTAGCGAAGGGAAGACCTATTGCTCGCTCAATTGTGCGGCGGCTCTTGCTCAAATGGGGCTACGCACTCTGCTCATAGATGCTGACTTGCGCCGGCCGAACCTGAGCAAAGCCCTGATGACCGATCGAAAAGCGGCAGGGCTGACAGCATGTCTGAGCGGTCACGCCAGCCTGTTGGATTGCTGCCACGCGACTGAGACCGAGAACCTTTTCTTTCTTAGCGCTGGCGAGCGCGCATCCGAACCGGCGGAGTTGCTTGCCTCCGGTGACCTGCCCGGCCTCCTGAATGAAGCGAAACTCCATTTCGATCGCATCGTTTTAGATAGCGCGCCGGTCAACGCTGTCAGTGATACCCAACTTGTGGCAAAAGACATCGAACTGGTTTGCCTCGTTATCTGGGCGCGCAAGACGCCTCGGAACGCATTGCTTAGGGCCTGCGATCATCTTTCCTGGGCGACCCACCGCCCGGATGCGGTTGTCTTGAACCGGATGGTTCGGGGATCGCGCGACTACTATCACTTCGCTCGATACGCGAGCATGTACGCGACTGCCAAGGCCTATCGGCGCGCAGGTAAATTGAGTGAAAACGGGAGTGCTCTTTAATGGATATCAATTGCCCAGTTGACTCTTGTGACCGGCGCCGTTTCGCGGTCGTAGCCGCGGCCCGAGTTTGCCGGCCTATCTCTGAAGTCCGGAGCTAACCTAGCTCACGGGCGGCGGTAAACAGCCAAGCTGCCACCGCCGCGACAGTTAACTGTTCCCCCCAGAACATGACGTGAATGTTTTGTTCACGAGAACATTTTATCGATTCAAGTCCGAACCGAGAGGCCGCGACCAAGGGCGGCAGCATGCTCACGCATCCACCGCTACGCGGTGATCACAAAATAGCAGATAGCGAATTCTTTTCGACCCAACGGTCGTTAAGAAGGTCCCTGGTTAGCTAGTTCTGCGATTTACCACGCACTAATGTTGTTAACTCCAACAGAACTTTCACAAGAGCAACCAACCAACGCCTGGTTCTGTTTGCGGGCCCAACCGAAGCGCGAACATATTGCGGCAGCCTGCCTGCGACAAACCTGCGAGGTCGAAATCTTTTGTCCGCGCTTGCGGTTTCGGAAGTTAACCAGTCGAGGTGCGGTCTGGTTCATCGAAGCGATGTTTCCAGGATATCTGTTCGCTCGCTTCGATTATGCCAATTGCCATCGGCGGGTCAAACAGGGCCCAGGCATTAGCGGCTTCGTTAAGTTTGGTGAGCGGTTGGCGCTTTTGCCGGAGGCGCTGGTCGATGAAATAAAAAGGCAAACCGCCGGAGATGAAGTGTTAGAGATCAATCCGGCGCTAGAGCCGGGAAGTACCGTCCAGGTTGCTCACGGTCCGTTCCAGGGCTTGGAAGCGATAGTAACTCGCCTAATCCCGGCTAGGGAGCGCGTGGAAATTTTGATCGAATGGATGGGGCGCAATCTTTACGCGGAGGCAAGCGCCGGTCACCTATTACCATTGGTCGACATAAAAAGGATTTGAAAGCCTCGATTAGAAACTCCAGCGCAAACTCAATAAATCTCGCCCTATCTAATATATGCAAGAGCTTGTGATTGAATCTGGCCGCGTCGAGAAGAATTATTGGACCGATCTTTGGCGCTACCGTGAGCTTTTCTACATCCTAGCCTGGCGCGACATTTCCGTTCGCTACAAACAAACCGCCATCGGTGTGATTTGGGCCGTACTTCGCCCCTTTCTCGCCATGGTAATATTCACCTTTATATTTGGGCGGATCGCGAAGATGCCTTCCAACGGAATCCCTTATCCCGTTCTCGTGTTCGCCGCGATGCTGCCTTGGCAATTCTTTGCTACCGCGCTCGGAGAGGCCAGTGCGAGCATGGTAGCTAATACTAACCTGGTATCGAAGGTCTATTTCCCGCGCCTAATCATCCCAGCCGGAGCAGTGATTACCAGTCTGGTGGATCTGGCGGTCTCAGCTGTGCTGCTGGCGTTCCTGATGATGGGGTTTCACTTTTTGCCGGATTGGCGAATACTGACTCTTCCTTTTTTCACCCTGCTTGCTTTCCTAGCTGCGCTCGGCCCCGGAATATTAATTACCGCTCTCAACGTCAAATATCGCGATTTTCGGTACGTAATCCCGTTTATCGTCCAATTTGGGCTGTTCCTTTCCCCGGTCGGTTTTAGTATCGATGTTATTCCGGCGGAATGGCGGTTGGTTTATTCGTTGAATCCGATGGTGGGAGTGATCGATGGATTTCGCTGGGCGCTTTGCCGGGGCGGAACCGGGGATTTCTATATGCCGGGATTTGTACTCTCACTGATAGTTATTCTGCTCTTCCTGTCGATCGGCATCTGGTACTTCCGCAGAACGGAAAAGGGCTTTGCCGACGTGATCTAACCTGCGTTCCGTTCACAGTTCCCGGCTGCCGCTTCGCTCTCGTCTCGTGTGACTCTCGAGATCGCTCCTTGAACCTCTTGTACTCCTTGTACTCCTCGAATTGCCTTTATGTCTGAAACGGTCATTTCCATCGAAAATGTCGGCAAAAAATATACGTTGCGCCACAAGAAGAGTGGTGAGGCATACACCACTCTTCGCGACGTCATTGCCCGGCAGGCGGCAGCACCATTTAAAGCCATCGGTAAGAAGTTTAGCGGAAAGAACGGATCAAATGGTTCACCAGCTCAAGATTCTTCTTATGCCAGAACTTCGGTGGAGGATTTCTGGGCTCTCAAAGATGTATCATTGGAAATTAAACAAGGGGATGTGATCGGTATCATCGGGCGCAATGGGGCAGGAAAGTCCACCCTGCTGAAGATTCTGAGCCGGATCACCGAACCAACGGAAGGGCGCATCACAATCAGAGGGCGTGTCGCCAGCTTACTTGAAGTTGGCACCGGCTTTCATCCAGAACTGACCGGACGCGAGAACGTTTATCTCAACGGTGCGATCCTGGGAATGAGCCGGGCCGAGATCAAGGCCAAGTTCGACGAGATCGTTGCGTTCGCCGCAGTGGAACAATTTCTCGATACTCCGGTGAAACGCTACAGCAGCGGAATGTATGTGCGGCTGGCGTTTGCAGTTGCAGCCCATCTGGAACCCGAAATTCTGATCGTAGATGAAGTGCTGGCTGTCGGCGACGTAGAATTCCAGAAGAAGTGTCTTGGCAAGATGCAAGACGTAGCCACCAGCGGAAGGACGGTCTTGTTCGTCAGCCACAACATGCAGGCTATTTCGGTCCTTTGTAACCGAGGAATGTTTCTTCGCTCAGGTTCGCTGGAATATGTTGGCAGCGCGAAAGATGCCATCGACAAGTACATCAGCAGTTATGCCAACGCAGACGCGCAGGACGATAATCCCGATCGCCGATACGGTTCTGGTGAGTATCGCTACACGTTGGTGGCGCCCGAGCAACCGGTGTACGAAGGCGCGGACGAGAAGGTGATCAACTTCGAGATCGAACGTCGAGGTAAGCTGGTAGGAAGAATATGGTTATGTGCCAGGATAGTCGACTCGAAGGGAGTGGTCATCGTGCAGTACGATTCACGTCTCGCCGGATTCTGGGTGGAGGATTCTCCGCGAATCCGAGGACAAATACGCTTTACGACGCCTTGGCTTAAACCTGGGAGTTATCGGATAGACCTGTCTGTTGGCGCTTCTTGGACCATGGATTATTGGGAGGCGGCCTGTTCGTTGATGGTATCTCCGGTGCTGCCTTACCCGGCTTCGGCAGGGCCAGAAGCTTCCGTGGACGGTTTGGTTTTTGGAGATTTTTGCTGGGAGGCCTCGGCTGCGGATGATGAGTCCGTATCCAGAACCATACCAGCCGACGTAAATCGATAGTCATCCACTGTCCTTCAATCGCTTCTCTTGAAATCATCGATTAGTCGAGAGATGTCCGTCATCTTGGACATCGTGCGGTTCAGTGCTGCTAGTCTGGTGTTATTACACCATATCGCCTGGCGGAAATTCGGCACGTACGTTCCCTGGCATTTTACCCAAACTGCTATTGAGCCAGTGATGGCATTCTTCGTCCTGTCTGGATTCGTCATCGCGCTTACAGCGGAAACCAACGACCGGACCGCCGGCCAATATTTTCTTAGTCGCGCCACGAGGTTACTCTCGGTCACCATTCCAGCGATCCTTCTCACCATCGTTCTCGATAGCGCTGGTAGCGCCATCTTTCCGGCGCTTTATGCCGATCATTGGACTGACCCTGCGACCATGGCGAATCTGAACACCCCGTGGCCAATCCAAGCGGGCGCAACGGTGACCTTTGTCAATCAGATTTGGGGTCTAAACATCTGGCCAGGGACTAACAGTCCCTTTTGGTCTCTGGGATACGAAGCGGTGTACTACGTTCTATTCGGGATCGCTTACTATGAGCGAAGAACAGGGCCGCGCCTGCTCGGTATTACCTTAGTTAGCGTCGCCGTTGGCCCGAAAGTCCTGCTTTTACTGCCGATTTGGCTAATGGGCGTCGGCGTATGGCATCTTTACAAGCGAGTTAAAATCTTCCCCGTCAGCGGAGCGATCATTCTTGCGGTTTCGGTTCTCGGTTATGCTGCCTTCGTAGCTACTCACGCCCGCGCCTCATTAGACCACAGAACCGAACTCTTGACCGCCTGCTTACCAGCCGATCTCCTGGGGCTATCGAATCATTTCTTGTCGAATTATATTTCTGGTCTGTTCTTCTCGGGTGCTCTCATCGGACTTAAAGGTGTTGCTGATGCCCTATCGCCAATACTCGTCGCCTGTGGATCCACGATCCGCAGCCTGGCTCATTGTACTTTCAGTATGTACCTTTTTCATTATCCGCTGGCCTATTTCTTTCGGGCCATCGCGGCGGTGGTCTGCGGTCAAAGGGATTTGAACATGCGAAGTTGGCCTATGACGGTGATAGTCCTGGTGGGAACGGGTTTATCCATCTACCTGCTGGCGTTAGTCACGGAACAGAAGAAAAACGAAGTCCGCAGATGGTTAGGGGCAATATTTAGACTCGCGCGACCGACCGAACTTGCCTAGATGCGCAGCGGAAATTCCATGAGCGAAGCTTCATTCGATTTATCATTGATTATTTGCACTCGCAACCGCGCTGCCCAACTAGCTCAGACTCTGACTAGACTTTCAGTGCTACGATCAGCATTAGAATGGGAGCTAATTATCGTAGACAATGAATCGAAGGATAAAACCAGCGCTGTGGTAGAAGAATTCGCCGCCACCTTTGATCATCCAGTGCGCATGATCAAACAAGAGGGTCGCGGAGTCTCCGTCGCCAAAAATGCCGGTTGGCAATCTGCCAGAGCTGATATTGTGGTTTGCCTCGACGATGACTGTTATCCGGAAGCGGACTATTTGGATGCGATATACGAGTGCTTTGCCAAAGATCCAAAACTTGGTTTCGTGGGAGGTCGTATTCTGTTGTACGACCCAACTGATCGCAGGATAACCATACAGGAATCTTTGGATCCTATGTTCTTTCCGGCGGAAAGCTTTATCCGAGCGGGTGTCGTTCAAGGCGCCAATATCGGTTATCGGCGGCAAGCGATTAGTGCGGCCGGCGGCTTCGATCCGTGGTTTGGAGCTGGAGCATTCTACAGCGGAGACGAGCTGGAATTGATGGCGCGGATATCAGCGGCAGGCTGGAACGGCGCGTATGATCCAAAACCAGTTGTTTACCATCATCACGGACGAAAGACAGCAGAAGACGAGTTGCGTCTAACCCGATGGTACGACCGGGGCCGGGGAGCCTACTACGCCAAGTGCATCCTCAATAGAGGAATGCGCTGGGTCTATATCAAGAATTGGCTTTCCACCCGGCAGCACGAGTCGTGGCGAAGGACGGTCAAGGAAGTTCTGTCAGGTTTGGAGTACGTAGCTCGCGCCTATAAGTCGGGCCGCTTACTGCACGGATAGTGATCTTTCGAGTTTCCAGCACCGAGCTGAGTTAAATGGCACAAGAGGTTATCGTTTATTTCAATGGCACGTTCATGGAAAAATTGAACGGAGCCCATACGCGCGCGGACTCCTTCCTTCGGTTCCTGTTGCGGCACTTCGAGCGGGTAATCGTCTACAGCTTTCGCAACCATCCAACTTGCCCCTGGACAGATGATCTCGTGCAGAGGTTTGCTGTGGAATATCCCCGCGCCCGGCTAGTTCTTGAACACCGCTCGCCTGGGCTCATTGCCATGACTCGGCTCAAGAACACTCTGACCGTTTTCCTACCCTCTTTGGCGAGACAACTTATAAGACTTAGCCTTCCCGGTGCCACGCCAGCCTATGCTTCGCTGTTGAACGAGCATCCCGGCGCCGCGCTAATCATCAATTACGTGGATGGACTTACCCAGTTAAATGGTATCCCCCATCAACAATTTGTGGTTGAAACCCACGACATCAAGTTTATCAACTACCGTTTCCAGACCCACCAACCGGCCAGTGCTCTGCGGTCGATTTCGAAATTTCGGAGCGAGATCGCCCTACTCAGCACGGCGCGAGCGGTGATAGCTATCTCTCCGACCGAAGCCCACTTTTTTAGGATGCTCGTCGATGACGCTAAGGTGCTGTATATCCCAGAATTTAACCAAGATGGCAAAGTCCAGGATTTGGAGACCGAAGACGCTGAGGATTTCCTCTACGATCTGGTCTTCGTCGGTTCTGACAATATTCTGAATGTCGACGGCTTGATCGGTTTTTTGGAAGAACACGGGGCTTGGCTGGCAAAATACCGCTTGGCTATTTGCGGCAAAGTTTGCCAACAGGCGGCAGTGGCTCAGATCGCCAGCCGTTATCCTAATATCACGCTCCTGGGTTTCGTGGACGACATCGACCAAGTCTATCGCCGTTCCAAGGCAGCTCTCTCGCCCGTCGTTGGAACGGGGCTAAAGATCAAAATCGTAGACGCACTAGCGAAAGGTAAACCTGTGTTTGCATCGCAGTCTTCTTTCGCCGGTCTACCACCCGGTTACGAGGGCTGCGTGTTTCCGATCGAGCGACGCGCCATGTCCCGGATCCTGGACCAAGCAGAATGCCGGCGTGCGGCCGAACGGGATAGCCGGACGTATTCCGCTAGCTTTGGCCAGCGAGGTGATCATGAAGGTTTGCTCGGCCTGCTTCGCGGCCGGCAAACCGCGACGCAAGAGTCACTTTGCGGGAGCGTGGATCTGCTGCCGAAAGGCGCGGGTTAATATGGCGCCATTGGTCCGAGCTTTCCTCCGATAACGCAATACGCCTGAAGCATCGACGTACTTCAATCTGATAAAAGGCATTCCAAATTGGTTTATAGCACTCTGGTGTCTGTTGATGCCGGTGACCTCGTTTTTGGTCATCCGCTCCGCCCAAGGGACCATACCTGCCTATGTTTTGGCCTTCATTTCCGTTGGCTTTGTGATCTTCGGTCGCGACAGTGGGCGGCCGTGCATCCAGCGAAGGCGTTACATCAGCCTAGCCGTCGCGATGGGCGCGATCTGGCTTCTGTTGTTATGCGGGAGCCAGCTCGGACACCTGGTTTCAGATAGGCACGACTTTGGCGATATGTTCCTCAATAATCCCAGTGATACACGGGTTGTGCTTCGCTCGGTAATGTTCACCCAAACTCTCTATCTGGCGGCCTGCCTTTGTATCGCTTTATTTTTTCGTTTCTTCTTCCGAGCCGAATGGATGCGCTATGTCCTGTGGGGTGGGTGGTTTGTGGCCATCTATGGGATCTATGAATGGCTCTTCTTTCTTATATTCCACCAAGCCGGCGATTTCCTTGGGAATCGGACCTACGGCGAGGAACTCCACACCGGCAGCTGGTCGCAGTCTATCCAGTTTGGGCCTCTCAATTTGTTACGCATAAAGTCCACTTTTGGCGAACCTTCCTTTTTATCAGCGGCGGTAGTTCCTTATCTATTTCTTGCTTTGGAAAACAGACGGAAATGGCTCTCCGTCGCGCTGCTCTTTTGTACCGTGTTCTCCACCTCGACCTCGGCATATGCCGGACTGGCTTTTGGTTTGTTCCTCTACTTCCTGCTGAAAAGGAAATTCACCTTACCAATTGTCCTCACTATTCTTTTATTTATCGGAGCATTAGGTGCGCTTTATTTTGCTTATCCTGATACCTTTGACGCGATTTTCACCAACAAGCTGAGCGCGCAGAACGACTCCGGTGATATCCATCAGGCAGCCCAGCAAGCTATGATTGAGACGGTAAAAACCTTTACCTTCATGAACCACCTTTTCGGAATCGGTTTTGGCTATTATTATGGGTCAGTTTTCAGTGCCATTCTGATTAATACCGGCTGGATTGGCCTGGTAGTTTACTTATATGCATTCCTAAAGCCTACCATCTTGTTGCGATCAGATAACGGTGGAGTCGCATTAAAGGTAGGGGTCGCGGCCATTTTTTTCCTATATTGGATAAACGTGTCTGAGCTTTTTCTGCCCACGACCTGGATGTTTCTGGGTTTGGCTTACTGGCAACTCGATCAGCAAAAGCAGAGAAGCAGGTTAGCTCGCTCCCCAGAGATCGAGTTGCCGTCTCAACCACATCTAGCCCATGCGGGTGAGGCGTGATTGGTGATTACTGGTCGGATACGCCTGGGTGCAAGGATTTTTCCTGCTCGGGCTCGAAAACTGTTTTGCCCAGTTCGCTATGTTGTCACTGAACTGTAAAAACCGATTTACCTCTGGTCTCCGCTTTGCGCTGGGCCTTGGCCTGTTCGTTTTTTTAACGCGCCCAGCGGCTTTGCCGGCGGAGGAAACCATCCGAGATGATCGCATCGGTGTGTGTACCCATTTTGGACAGAATTGGTCGGTGGAGTTAACCATGCCGTTGATTGCAAAGTCGGGTGCGGGCTGGATCCGCGACGACTTTAATTGGTCCGCCTTGGAACCTACCCCCGGGAACTATCGCATTCCGTCAAAAGCCAAGAATTGGATTCAAGCCGCCCGAGCAGCAGGGCTGAAGATAGACGTCATCTTAGCCTACGGTAATTCTGCATATTCCGACCATTACGACACCACTGCTTACTCGAAAGCGGCCGGTTGGCTCGCCCGCGAGCTTGCTGACGATATTCAAGCCATCGAAATTCTTAACGAGCCTAACAACTTCGGATTTCGGGATGCTTACGGCGGACAGTGGAATGGGAATGAACGCAACGGTTCAGTTTCACCTTATCTGCAGAAATACGTGCAAATCCTGAACGCAGCCGCCAAAGAGATCAAACTTGCCAATCCCAATATGACAGTCATTGGTTTGGGGACTCCGCCGCCGGCCAGTTTCCGGATGATTGCACTCGGCCTGGCTCCACAAGTCGATGGTCTTACCGACCACCCCTATGGCAAGGAAATGCCGGAAGCCGTGCCCTACGCCAATAATCCCTACTTTCTCCTCCGGGACGGGATCGCTACCGCTGATGGCAACGGCACCTTTGTGTCCCAGGTCTCGATGTTCCGGGCACAAGCAAAAAAATATGGCGCTACAGAAAAGCTCTGGCACACCGAGTGGGGTTATTCAACCGAGCAAACAAAATCTGGTAAGCCAGCAATATCTGAGGACACCCAGGCAATTTACATCCTCCGGCGGCTCTTGGAGAGCGAGGCTAACGGCGTTGAGCATACTTTCATTTACGACTTTAAGGACGACGGAGCTGACCCGCATTCGAACGAACAGAATTTCGGGCTGGTTCATAATGATCTTTCGGCGAAACCGGCATATTTCGCTCTTCAAAGGGTTACTAGCATTCTCGCAGGAATGAACGCAGCCGCCCGGACAAAACAGGCCTCGATTGAGATCGATCCCGCCGCTAAAGAAGGTCGGCTTGGTAATCGATGTTATACGTTCTCCAGTTCCGATGGAGAAACGACGGCAATTGCTTTTTGGGACGTCAGGCCGTGGGATCCAACGGCAAAGCCTGCAAACGCGACGATCTTTTTGCCATTAGACCGACAAGGCCATCACGTTTTTCTGTACGACCTTCTTTCCGGAAATCAGACCGAGATCTTGGACAAACTATCGGAGAATGTCTCTAACGGAAATAACCGTGTCTCGATACCAGTCCAACTCTCTGCCGTTCCCCAACTGTTAATTGTGCATTAACTGCGAAGGAATTTCGCAAGGGATCTAATCTTGGAAACATGCGTTAACCTGCGAACGATTGGCTACCACATTACCGGTGTCCAGCGGTATGTACTTAGCCTTTTGCCCCACCTGCCGGCGGAGTTAGGTTCAGTCAAACCGCGGCGAGCGTTGCAAGGAATAAAAGGGCATGTCTGGGAACAGTTTTATCTTCCAACGCAGGTCAAAAATCGGCTGCTATGGAGTCCGGGTAACACCGGTCCACTTGGGATAAGCCGCCAGGTGGTGACCGTGCATGACACCGCTGTCCTGGATCACCCTGAATGGTTTGAGCGGAAGTTTGCTTTTTGGTACTCCACTTTGTTGCCCCGCCTTATTCGCAAAGTAAGGGCGGTTATTGCAGTTTCTCAGTTTTCCAAGGACCGGATCCTCCGATTCAGCGGTGTGCACCCGGAGCGCGTACACGTCATTCATAACGGGGTCGACGGGCGATTTCGCCCCGTCGATGGCAAAACGGTCAAAGAGGTTACCACCGGCTTAGGTCTAACCCAGCCGTACGTTTTGTCCGTCGGTTCGCTCGAACCCCGTAAGAACTTGAAGATATTGCTGGAGGCCTGGCAGCGAGATAATTTTGAAGGAACGACACTTGCCGTGGTCGGTGCGACTGGGCATCTCTTTCAGCAATTTCAGCTTGATTCGATACCGCGAGGAGTTCGTTTGCTTGGACGGGTGGAAGACGATTTGTTACCCTCTCTGTATACTGGTGCCGCGGCCTTCGTCTATGGATCTATCTATGAAGGATTTGGTCTACCGTTGTTGGAAGCTCTAGCCTGCGGTTGTCCGGTTGCTGTCTCGGACATACCTCCCCACCGGGAGGTGTGCGGCCCGGATGCGCTCTACTTCGATCCGTTCCGTCGTGAGGACCTTTCGCATAAACTACAACGTCTACTGAAGCTCAATGATGCAGAGCGGGCTTCTCTGGCCGAACAGGGGATACGGCGTGCTTCCCTCTTTCGTTGGGAAACCGCCGCCGCTAAGACATGGCAGGTACTAACAAACGAAGCCAATAAATGAGCCTGGGGGCGCCTGGGGGCGCCTGGTAGCCGCCGAATATCTCTTTCGGCTGACTGGGTAGCTGAAATCGCCGAACACCCAGGGCATACCGGGGATACATAACTGACGGCATCCAGTCTTGCTGATAAACTATATGCCCAAAACCACTAACTGGAATATTGGCATCCAGATATTGCGCGGCTTGGCGGCAACGCTGGTAGTACTCCATCATTCCTTGGAAGAGTCGTTGGCGATTTATCCCCACATAACGCCCAACTGGCTGATCGCCTTCGGCGCCTGCGGGGTTGACATCTTCTTCGTCATCAGCGGCTTTATCATCTATAGCGTGACCTATGGACGAGAATCACAGAGTCGCGAACCGGCGTTCGTTTTCTTACTAAAGCGGCTTATTCGGATCTTCCCGTTATACTGGATTTGCCTATTGGGCACGCTGGCTTTGTGGCGCAGCGGCCTTGTTTATCGAAACCTCCATGTCGATGCGAATACGCTCACCTGCTCTCTCTTTCTACTGCCCTCCGATAAACTGATCATTTATGTCTCGTGGACGCTGGTTTACGAGATGTTGTTTTACTATCTGTTCTCGATCACGCTCTATTTCCGCAATGCCCGCATATCAGTTCTCGCAACTACCGCGCTCATCTGCACGGGAATGCTTGCAGGCCAGATCTTGCCCGACGGTGAGGTAAAGCATTTTCTGACGAACCCGATCGCGCTAGAATTTTGTTTCGGGCTTATCCTGGCATATTTTGTTAATTCTCCGGTATTTCGCGCGGCCTGGTTGCGATATCTGTGGATGCCTGGGTTGATTCTAATAGCTGCCGCCGCGTTTTTGATAGAAAACAAACATACCAGTACGGGGGGACCTGGCGCGGACGTACGCTTTCTGGCGTGGGGATTGCCTGCTGTACTGGTGACCCTCTCATTCATCAAGACACGATTTGAAAGCTCAGCGCTGAATCGAATCTTTGTACCCGTAGGAGACGCATCTTACTCCATCTACCTAACGCATCCGACAATGATGATAGTATTCGCCTTTCTGATGAAACATCACGTTATACGGGCGATCAGCTTCCCTCTTATTTTGCCGTTATTGATGGTCGGGATTTCCGTGGTTTTTGGTCTCCTGGTTCATTACTTCGTGGAACGTCCGATTACGAGCTGGTTGCGAGGTCAACTCCAGCACAGGCAAAACCACTTCCGGAAGATCAACCCGGTAGTATCAAGCCCGCGGCTGAGCTCGGAATGACCGCCTAGCACGGTGATTCTACAAGATTGAATTGGATGCCCTCCGCTGAGATGCTGTTATGACATCACTTCGTATTGGTATGGATGGGGACGCATTACGCGTCCCGCTTTCCGGCGTAGGTCACTACGTCTTTAACCTGGCACGGGAGCTTGATGGGCTATTGCCCGATTCATCTTTTATCGTTTACACTAGATTGCCGGCTGCGGCTATCGCTCTGCCTTCTTCACGTTGGCAACTACGTACCGAGCCGGTGGCTGCCTTTCGACGGTTACCGTCGTTTGTATGGCTTAAGACGCGCTGTCGGTCCCTGTGTCTTAGGGATGGGATTAACGTGTTTTGGGCAGGACGAAGCCTACATCCGAGATTCGGCGCCGCCGTGCGCACCGTCAGCACCGTGCATGACGTGAATCATCTCGTCGTTCCGGACACAATGCAATTTCAGAGCCGTTGGTCGAGCCGGCTTTTCTTTCGAGGAGACATTTTGGCTGCTGACTCTGTACTGACCAATTCATCTGGTACAGCCGAACGCGTCCGCAAGATGATCGGAGCCGAAGTAACCGGCGTGGTTCGACCGAGTGTAACGTCGTACTTTCATCTCCCGCCGTCGGCCGATGAGATGGCGATTCCCGAAAGATTGTCAGACCTGGGAGTGAAGCGTCCTTATCTGCTGTCAGTAGCAACCGCAGAGCCGCGCAAGAATCTTGACGTCGTACTTCGCGCATTTATCGATCTGAAGCGAGGTGGCGAATTAAGCAATCATCAGTTGGTGCTGGCCGGACCCACCGGATGGAAGAACCAAGCTTTGCAGCAAAGAATCAGCGAAGCGCAAAATTACGGCCTGGTGCTGGCGGGCTACGTACCTGACGAGTTGATCCCTAGCCTTTACGCAGCGTCAGACGCACTGGTCTTCCCATCATTGTATGAAGGCTTCGGAATGCCGGTTCTTGAAGCGCGCACTTGTGGTACACGCGTCGTTGCCACAGATATTCCTGAGTTGAGGGAGGCAGGAGACGAACATGTGGTCTATGTGCAGCCGACGGTTGACGGCGTTAAGGCAGGAATTATCAAGGCAGTCGGTTCGCCCAAACCGCCTCCCCTAGTCCATCACACTTGGAAGGAAGAGGCACAGGTTCTGGCGCGCGCCCTGTGTGGGGGAAGAGAGTCGCGGCTGGTATCCGCACATTAGTGGTATCCCCTATCGCGAGGGTAATACCACATTCCAACAAACTCGGTAAGCAGAAACAAATAATGCGCCTTTTGTTAGATTGTTCGCTATCGCTGATCAACCGCACCGGGGCGCACTACATTGCCGAAGATCTGGTTTCGGCATTCGGCAGTGAGGGAACTATAAGAAGGTGGCGCTTGTTAGGGCGGCAACTACCAACCGGCATCGTTCGCAAAATATGTGGCCGTTTGATGCTGCAGGAGATTACGCGGCTTGGCCGGTCTAGCAGGTTTCTCTGGCCGGAGCCAAAAACGGAGAAACTGAAGCGGCTCTTTCTAGATCCGCTTTATGTCACTCGTTCCAAGCTCGAGCCTTCCGATATCGTTCTGTGTCACGATATAGGTCCAGTGACTCACCTGGATCTCTACGATAGCGGAACCGTGAACGCCTATCAGAAAGCCTACGCTAAAATTGCCGAGGTGCAGCCAGGTATCGTTTTTGTCAGTAACGCCTCCCGCTTGGCCTTCGAGACGAGGTTCGGCCCGAAGTTCCGTTTTCTTCGGGTGATCCCTTTATACGTACGAACTGGTAGCCTGACTGGTAATACTGAAGCTATTCCCGGTATACAACGACCGTTCTTCCTCACGGTCGGCGCGTTGGAGACAAGGAAAAACCAGCGCATTGCTATTGAAGCCTTCGGTCAATACGGCTTCGCCCAGCGTGATGTTAGCTATATACTCTGCGGTGCGAGAGGTGCCGGTGCGGACGAAATTCTAGCGACGGCGGCACGTACGCCAGGAGTCAAAGTGCTAGGTTATGTATCAGATGCACAACTCCGCTGGCTGTACCAAGAGGCGAGCGCGTTCGTGCTGCCCAGCCTGCTTGAAGGCTTCGGGATGCCAGCGTTGGAGGCCGCGCTTCGCGGACTAGTTCCTGTCGTTTCTCGTGATAGCGCCCTCGCCGAGGCGGTGAACGGCGCAGCGATACAGATCAATCCACATTCCGTCTCGGACATCGGCCAAGCCATGGAATCTGTTCTCGCCCTGGATGAAAGAAAGAATAACGAATTGAAAAAAGTTCTGACCACTCATGCCCAGAGTGCTACTCGCGAAAGATTCCTAGCGGAATGGACCGATTTGATTAGCTCGGAACTGCGGTAGTTCACTGCTATCTGTGAAAATCAGGAGAAGCGATAAAGGATCTTTGGCAATTATGGATACCGGCATGGAACGCAGGACTAGACAGGCATTACCCCAAAAGCAGCTGTGGAATACAGCGAAGGAGCAGATAATGGATTCTATTGTTCCCAACTTGGAGCTCTCTCCAATAAGCGTCGTAATCGCTTCCAAGGGTCGTCCCGATTGTGTGAGTGAAACTATTAAATGTCTTGAGCGCCAGACCCTCAAACCAAGAGAGATCATTGTGGTCGTCCCTTCACCCGAAGATTTACCTGCGAACCAATGGGGAAAGCACGTACGATACGTCATTGGTCCGCTTGGACTAACCACACAGAGAAATAGCGGGATCGAAACGATTCCAGCCACAGTGAAATATATCGGTTGTTTCGATGACGATTTTGAACTCAAAGCTGACTACTTAGAAGAAGCGGTCGCGTTTTTGGATGCTAATATTCAAATCGTCGGGATGTCCGGTCGTATCCTCAAAGACGGTGGCATTAGCCGCGAGGAAGCGCAAAAGTTAATCGCCCACTATCAACCGGAAGAAACGCTAAGGGGTATGTTCTACAGCCACGGATCACATCATATCCTTTACGGCTGCAACATGGTCATCCGGCGCCATCTCCTCAATTACGAGAAGTTTGATGAGAATCTTCCCTTTTATTCTTATGGGGAGGATTATGATCTCTCCATCCGCTTAGAGCACTATGGGCGCATTGGCCGCTTTGCGGGCTGCGTGGGCGTTCATCTGGAAGCGCCGGGAGGCCGAGTCCGTGAACTATTACGGGGATACTCATTCGTAGCGAACAATTGGTACTTTCTGAAGAAAGGTGTGGTGCATCTGCCCCCTCTCATGGCGTTGATTCGATTCTGGTTGATCTGTGTTGGAAAGAGCCTCTGGCAAAGCCTGTCGAAGCTGCTGAAAGGCGATCGTTCTCTGGATTGGGGTGGAAGGGTAAAAGGGCATCTGTTGGCTGTGAAGGATATCTACCTCGGGCGCTGCCACCCCCAGCGTATCAAGGAGATGTGAACAGAATCGAAGCAAGTCATTATGAAACAAAATCATTCCGGCAGCGGACAGCGCCTTAAAGCGCTGGTCGCCGCCACACCGGTGCTTGGACCGGCCGCCCGTCGGGTCGCGCGCATCCCATTTATAAAGGAACTGCGATCAGTGGGGCGCCGGCTCGCATTTCAAGGTTCGGCATCGTATTGGGAGCAACGCTATCACCAGGGAGGCACTTCGGGTGCAGGTTCCTACGGCGTATTGGCGCAATTTAAAGCGGAAACATTAAATGACTTTGCGGCGAGAAAGGGAATCCAGACAGTTATCGAATTTGGCTGTGGAGATGGCGAACAACTGACCCTAGCGCGCTATCCGCGCTATGTAGGAATTGATGTGGCTGAAGGCTCGGTTACAACCTGCCGGCGCCGATTCGCTGCTGACACCACAAAAAGCTTCTATCTCGCCAGCGAAACGCCACCGGATCTCGGTCTCTTCGATCTGGCGCTCTCACTGGATGTGATTTATCACCTGCTAGAGAACAAGATCTACAATGACTACATGCGAACGCTGTTCGTTCATGCCGGCCGATTTGTAGCCATCTATTCGAGCAACAAAGTCGAGCCGGCGGACCCAAACTCCCCGCATGTGCGGCATCGCCGGTTCAGCGACTGGATTGAGGCGCACGCGCCGCAATGGCGGCAAGTGGGTTATCTCCCAAATAAATATCCGTACGATCAAGCCCGACCAACCGAAACTTCGTTCGCTGATTTTTATTTCTTCGAGCGCAACGGATGAAAATTGCCGTCCTTGTCAATCAGTTCCCGAAGGTATCTGAAACGTTTATTCTGAATCAGATCGCCGGGCTAATCGACCGAGGTCATACGGTAGATATATTTGCCTGCTACAGAAGCGAAGATCATATAGACGACGGACAACTGGGGAAGTACGAACTGCTCGATCGGACTCGCTACCTTACCGCTCCAGCTAGCCGTAAGGAACGTTTAACGGCCGCCGTGGAGGCGACCCTCAAGCGTGGATGGAAGAAGCCGGTGCATTTAATGCGATCAATCAACCTGGTTCCGATTGGGGAGCGGCGAATCAGTCTCGAAATGCTTTGCCGGCATCGCTTTTTACTCGAGCGATCGGCTTATGACATGATTCATTGTCACTTCGGAACGGTTGGCATCTTTGGCCAACACTTACGCGAAATCGGAGCGCTGGAAGGTCCGCTGCTCACTACATTTCACGGATTCGATATCGGTGCCTATGTCAGGCAGCACGGCGCCGGCGCTTATGCCGAACTATTCCGCAAAGGAGATGCATTCACCTGCTCCAGCCATTTTATCCGTGGAAAGTTGATCGCTGCTGGGTGCGACCCAGCTAAACTATTCCAGTTCAAGCTCGGTACCGATCTCGCCAGGTTCGATTTTGCCGAAAGAAAGATCGGATCGGACGGCGTCATCCGGCTGATTACCATCGCTCGCCTCGTAGAAAAGAAGGGGATCGAATATTCGATCCGGGCGGTCGCGGATCTGGCTAAACAGTTCCCCAAACTGCATTACACGGTTGTGGGCGACGGTAATCTGCGCCAGAAACTCTCGCTTCTGATCGAGCAACTAGACCTTCAACAGCACGTCAAGTTGGTCGGCTGGAAGACGCCAGAAGAGGTTCGGCACTTGCTGAGCCGATCGCATATCTTCGTGCTTGCAAGTGTCATCAGTTCGAACGGCGATTTTGAAGGACAAGGGTTAGTTCTTCAGGAGGCGCAGGCTATGGGTTTACCTGTGGTCTGCACAAATCATAACGGTTTTGGAGATTCCGTTCTTAGTGGAGAGTCTGGCTTTTTGGTGCCCGAACGAAACGTGGACGCACTCTCGACCAGGCTGGCCGATTTGATCCGGCGACCAGAACTTTGGCCCGGTATCGGCAGGAAAGGGCGCGCTTTCGTAGAAGCCGAGTTTGATCTGAATAAACGGAACGATGCGCTAGTGGACTTATATGGCCAGGTCGCGGCCCAGAGCTCCGAGCCTGCTTTCAGCACCGTATGCGAGTAGCGATTGTTCATCATTGGTTTGTTTCGAAGGCTGGTGGTGAGAGAGTGGTTGCCACCATAGCGGACATGTTTCCGGCTGCGGACATCTTTACCCTTTTCTTGGATGAGCAGAAACTTCCGCCCGGCTTACAAGGACGTGAGATCACCTCCTCCATCCTGGATAGAATTCCCGCGGCACGCCGGGCTCATCGTCATTTTCTGCCTTTCTACCCTTTAGCGGTTGAGATGTTAGACTTGAGCGGTTATGACCTGGTAATCAGTTCCGATAGTGGGCCGGTGAAAGGTGTAATCACCGACTTGGACGCCACCCATATCTGTTATTGCCACTCGCCTATGCGCTACCTCTGGGATGGGTACTCTGCGTATAAGCGGGAGATGTCTCTTATCAGCAAAACCGTTTTCGAACTGGCTTCTCATTATGTCCGGAACTGGGATTACCTGGCAGCGCAACGGGTGGACCACTTCGTCGCTAATTCAAGTTATGTCGCCCGCCGTATCCACAAGTACTACCGCCGGCGGAGCACGATTATTCACCCGCCGATTGATACGTCGCAGAGTTATCTAGCCGGCAGTCATGATGACTATTATCTGGCGGTGGGGCGGCTGGTTCCTTATAAACGCACTGATATTTTAATAGATGCCTGCCAGAAGCTAGGTCGGAAGTTAGTGATTGTAGGTGATGGACCGGAAATCGAGCGATTGAAAAAGCAGGCGGGGAAGAATGTTGAATTCGTCGGTGAGGCGGCTGATCAGCAGCTAAAAGAGATCTATGCTCGTTGCCGAGCATTGCTGTTTGCTGCAGATGAGGACTTTGGGATGGTTCCACTAGAAGCGCAATCGTACGGGCGCCCGGTGATCGCCTATGGCAAAGGTGGATCGCTGGAAACTGTGGTTGGAGCCGACAGCTCCACTACCCGCCACCGGGCTAACCGAGGTGAGTTGATTACGGGAATCTTTTTTGAAAAACAGTCGGCTGATTCCCTGGCAAACGCTATATTGGCGTTCGAGTCTTCCGAGGACCTATTCCTGCCGCGGGATATTCAATCGCACGCCCGACAGTTTGATACGAGCGTGTTCGTCGAGCGATTGCTCAATTATATCTCATGGGCAAAAGACAATCGGGAAGAGATGCTCGAATCAGCGAATACTACAACTGAGTTTGAGGACGCACGAATCGAGCGACAAATCGCTTGACCTTTCGGGTTTCCCGGATGGTATTGGACGAGCAAAAAAAACGCGGTTAGCCAGGGCGCACTGCGAGACACTGTTAGGGCAGCAAATGCAACTTAAGCGGTTGCTTAGGGACAACGTGGAGAGGCTTATGGCTGCGCAACGAAGGCAAAGTTCGTTATCAGAGGTAGGCTACTAATTCCAATATCTCTTTTGCGAGCGGCTTCATAAGAACGTTTAAGCGATTTCAAGTGAATACAAAACTACGGCCTGGAGTCTAACTCCAAGCCTAGCAAGGAGGCGATATGGCCACAAACGAAAACTTATTTTCTAGTAGTGCAGCGACCAACATGCCCGGCTCTGCCAAGCTGGTAACCGGCCCAGGAAACGTTCTCTGGCATTTCCCTGCCCGCGATGATAGCACCCGCCGGGGTAGAGAACTTGGCCGGCAACTGGTAGCGATTACCTTCATGGGCGATTTTTTCGTCATTCTGGCAGGTTTGTTGTTAACTTTCTTTATTCGATTTCAAAGCCCCATTCGTGAGTGGGGCTTTGATGCGCGGCCCGCCCTGGGTGATTACCTTGGGTATATTTTGCTAGCCTCAGTGCTTTACGAGGGGATGCTCTGCTACGGCGGTGTATACGATCATCGGCATTTGCTCCGCTTGCGCGCCGTAACGGCCTGTATTTTAAAATGGTCGGTTGCCTGGGTGGGGTTGATTTTGCTCGGATCGTTTCTCCTTAAATTTCAACCTCCCATCTCGCGTATCTTCTGCGTAATGGCTTGGGTGATCGCCCCCGGCATGCTGCTGATTTGGCGTAGCGCTTTTCAGATGCTTTTGAAAGGAACTTCGGTCGCCTCCGCGCTGAGAATGCGTGTCGTTTTCGTCGGCTGGAATCAATACGCTGCTCACCTGGCTCAAAGTTTCAATCGTTCTCATGGCTCAGCTTATCTGGTGGTGGGTTATATCCATGGTCACGCTAACGATCATGCCGATCCTTCGATCGCGTACCTAGGTTCGATGGAAGAGGCAGAACGCATTATTTCTTCGATACCGATCGACATTTTAATCTTGGCCGACCTTGAATATGAGGGCGAACGGATCTTGCATTTGGCCGCCGCCTGCGAACGCGAGATGGTAGAGTTTAAAGTAGTTCCCTCCTATTTTCAGATCCTCGTATCGGGGCTCCACCTGGAGACAGTTGGAGGAATTCCGGTCCTCGGAGTCGGGCGCCTGCCGCTTGACCGAATTGTAGGCCGAGCAGTCAAGCGCACGGCCGACGTCGTTGGAGGAACAGTTGGCCTATTGTTGTCGTTGCCAATCATCTGCTTATTCGGCGCGATAGTGTATATCGAGTCTCCGGGCCCCATTTTCTACCGCCAGCGGAGATCCGGGAGAAATGGCAAACCTTTTGACATTATTAAGATTCGCAGCATGCGACTGGATGCGGAAGGTAATGGTAAAGTCGGCTGGACGGTCCAGAACGATCCTCGCCGCTTGCGTATCGGGACCTTTATGCGGAAATGGAATATTGACGAGGTGCCGCAATTTTGGAACGTCCTGAAGGGTGAAATGAGCCTGGTGGGTCCGCGGCCTGAACGTCCCGAATTGGTTGCTACGTTCAAACGTGATATTCCTCACTACAACGCTCGTCACAACGCGAAGCCGGGAATTACCGGTTGGGCGCAGGTTAACGGTTTGCGTGGTAATACCGATCTGGCGGAGCGGATCAGTTATGATCTCTGGTACATGGAAAATTGGAGCCCAATTCTCGATTTCCAGATTATGTTCATGACATTTTTCAGGCATGGCAATGCGGCATAGAGTGGATGTTAGGATGCCAGAGTTTAGCGTATTGCTTCTATTGCAAGATCTTCTCAGTCACCTCTCAAACCTTCGTTTGAACCAGATGGTCGCTTTACTGAATCGGGCCAACTCGAGCTCGTTAAGTAACTAAAGCAAGATTCAGAAAGATGAAAAACGCTGAGACGTGGGCCCCTTCCAAATTCGTATTGGAGCGTGGTCGACTTAGGGCCTCCAACAACCCGAAGGAGATTAGCCCCGGATCGAGATTGGTCTGCGAGTTGGTCGCAAATTGCTATCAAACGCACGTGAAGAGCCATTGCCGCGGCCGCTTGCTGGATCTAGGCTGCGGGAAGGTTCCCTTCTATGCTCTGTATCGAGAATACGTTTCTGAAACCGTATGCGTAGACTGGGGCAACTCTCTGCACGGCGGTAATTACCTAGACGCAGAGTGCGACCTCACAAAGGAGCTGCCATTTGCCGACGAGAGTTTCGACACCATCCTTCTCTCAGATGTCCTCGAGCATATACCAACGCCTGTTCTTTTGTGGCGTGAGATGGGCAGATTACTTAAGCCAGGCGGCAAATTGCTGTTAAATGTGCCGTTCTACTACTGGTTGCATGAAGACCCCTATGACTACTATCGATATACAAAATACGCACTCCGACGATTTGCCGAAACAACCGGATTCGAAATCATCTTGATCAAAGAGCTTGGGGGTGCACCCGAAATTGTGGTGGATATTGTTTCAAAATCCGTCTTACGGTTCGGTCCGATCGGAGAATGGACCGCGGTTGCGCTCCAGGCCGTCTGTCGAAGCCTCGTCAGCTCGCCTCTGGGGGCGAGCATATCAGAGAAGACTGCGAGCCGATTTCCTCTCGGCTACTTCATGATTGCCCAAAGGCTTGGCAGCTTTACGGAAGCTGCGGGCCCAAGTTGATGAGCGTGGCAGCCCGGGCGGCACTGATTCACTTGACCAAGTTGGGACAAATCCGGGCATGCTCACCAGAGCCATTCTGGGCACAATGAATTACACCGATCGACGTCGCTTTTTGCTTGGCTTCGCAGGTTTATTCGGAATGGTCGCCTTATCACCGGAAGCTCGGGGCACCGGCTATGACAAAAACGAGCTTTTGATTGATTTCAGCGCTCCTGGGCAGCGGATTCCTGAAGATTTCCTTGGACTTAGTTTCGACACGAAAGGGTTTTTGTCAGAAGAGATACTGTTGCCCGAGAACCGCTCCCTTATTTCGCTCGTCCAAGGCCTCGGCTCAAAAGGCATAATCCGAATTGGGGGAAACTCCAGCGACCGCCCTTCTCTGCGAAAGGGGCTAACCAGCCATCGCCCGCAGATCGAAGACCTGGGAAATTTCCTCTCGGCTACCGGCTGGCAGCTAATCTATGGGCTCGATCTCGGCTCGGGCAAGGCGGAGCAGGCCGCTACGGAAGCGGAGATGGTCGCCCAAATCGTTGGCTCCAATCTTGTCGCGTTCCAGTTCGGCAACGAACCCGACCTCTTTCGCTTGGATCTTCGAAAATCGGATTATAACGCTTCAGACTACCTGATCGAATGGCGCGAGTTCTTTGAAGTAGTGAGGACGCGGGTTCCGCACGCGCCCCTGGCCGGGCCGGACATCGCCAATGACACGAGTTGGCTCGGACCGTTTATAAAGGCGTTCGAATCAGAGGTAGTTTTCCTAACCCACCATTATTACAGCGAAGGTCCGGCCAGCAGCTCCGATGTCACGATGGAAAGGATGCTCGATTCTGGCGGGGTGCTCGCAAAGATCATCGATTCCGTAGCCGGGTATACTGCGGGGTCAGGATTAAAGGTCCGAATGGCGGAGACTAACTCCGTTTACGGGGGTGGGAAGGCCGGAATTAGTGATACGCTGGGAGCAGCACTTTGGGGGCTCGACGTAATGTTTAGTCTGGCCGAAGCCGGCTGGCTTGGAATTAACTTTCATGGCGGCAGCGGTAACTATTATTCCCCTATTGCGCAACCTTCGAGCGGCGCTTTTGAGCCCAGACCGCTTTACTATGCGATGCGCCTCTTCGCTTATGCTGGCCGGGGCTCGCTTATACCAATCCATAGGTCCGGAATTCGACCCACGTTGCGGGCCTTCGCCGTCCGAGGTATTAGCGATGAACGCCGAATCGTTCTTGTTAACATGGACCTTACCCAAAATGAGCATGTCCGCATTGCCACCACCGGGCAGAAAGCAACTATCCTGCGCTTGACTGCACCTTCGGCCGACAGCAAAACCGGCATCACTTTTGGCGGAGCCTCGGTCGATCCAAATGGGGACTGGGCTCCACGACTTACGGAATCGGCGAGGCTCGAATCGAATCGCTTTGTGGTGGAGGTGCCCGCTGCCAGTGCCGCAGTCATCCAGATTCACGCTGGATAAATTACTCAAATTCGCCTATAAAGATTTTGCTCCTACGGAGCCGTCCAGATGATCATTGGAAGACGATCATCTTGCATTTGTCCGATATCGGCAGTCCAGCGACAGAAACTTGGGTACCGTTTTGAGACCAGGTGTATGATGACAACGGCGCCTTCGCTCCGGTAAGCGCATCCATCACGTAGGCTTCCGTAAACGCATTGACGACAGTGAACGTAAGCTGACACGTGCTCGATGGTGGTGGTGTCCGCGGGTCATAGTTTCCGAACCAGAAAGAAACGACTGTTTTGTTAGTGCCCTGGTACGCGAATGCCTCAACATCCGCCAAATCTCCGTTAGCAACAGAGTTGACCGTCACAACGCTCGTTCCGCCCTTGACGCCCGCCAGGGTCGATATAATCCGGTGCACCACGTAAAAAGAGATTTTAGGCGTCGTCGGATTGCTGGAGTCCACCCCATAAAGCTCTGAACCGTTATCTTGGAATTCGTAGATGAATGAATGCTCTACACCGAGGCCAGCCTCTTCGAGTAAGCGCCTCGCGATAAAGTCCGCTTGGTTCTTGTTGGTAAATGTCGACGTGGTACCGATACCCCATTCGGTTTCCCACTTGGGCAAGCTAGTCTCAGAGCTAAGCGCGTGAATCCAGGGTGCGTAGACCCGCCATTCCCATTCGTAGGTTGTCTCGGGAACAAACCCGTACCCATTTCCATACGGATGATAGACCACGCCGTCCATGGTGGTTCCCATTGCTAGCATGTCGAAGATTTGCGTGCCTTGCGCGCCGAGGCCAATCACCTGAATAGACGGGTTGACCGCGTGAACGGCCGCCGTAACCGCATTGGTTAGCGCTACCAACTTGGTTTCCCAGGTCGGCCCTTCGTAGGCGGCGTAAGCGTTGTTCGGTTCGTTGGTGATTTCGAACGCGGTTACCAGCCCTGTCTCGGCAATCCAGACTGCTAGATTGGACATTGCGGTCGGATCGTAATTGTCTTGGTAAAGCGAGTTCGGGCCTAAAATACCAACAACCTTTAGTCCATTGGCTTTCGCAGCATTAAGCCAAGTCATATCCCAAGTAGGCTGCACATAGACGCCCAGTTTAGGCTCCCAATTCCCGGCATTGAGATCATCGCGAATGTACGATACACCCGTCGAGGCGATATCATGCATAACCGGATTCGTGGCCCAACCTTGCTCGAAATGCGTGGCGAATCCAAACCGGTCGTCACCGCCGCGCACGGTTACGCCAAAGGCTACACTAAGCAACAGGAGCAATGGTATTGCCTTCTGCGCGCCTGCATTAAGGAGCCGGAAACCGTCTGTGGCGCGAGTGCAACGTCCACCGCGAGCCGCCTTTTTCGTAGCGCTCATCTCGAGATCAAATTGTTTAGTAATTATGCAGAGTATGGTTTTTATTAGCTCGCAGCGATCTAATTCAACACTTTTTTTTAATGTATCCGACGCCCTCCGGCGTCAGTCGTAAATCCCGTGAGCTGTAAGACCATGCCGTTCAGACACATAGGCCGCTTGTGACCGCTATTAGAACAACTTCAAACTTCGACAAATCAATGAAGCTGTCCGTGATAGTCGCAACTCGCAACCGGGCGCACGCCATTGCCGAGTCTCTGGATTCGATAGCGGCTTCCTTAGCGCAGGCCGCTCCGCTAGATGCTGAAATCGTCGTCGTAGACAATGGTTCCCGAGATGCAACCTCGAGGGCGGTCGAGCAGTGGGCTGGTGGCTCCCCGTTCCCCGTGCGTCTGCTTTGGGAACCAAGACCCGGTCTGTCAGTGGCGCGCAATCGGGCGCTAGGCAGTGCCCAAGGCGAAGTACTCGTCTTCACCGACGACGATTGCCGCCTAAGCAAAGAGTATGTGACCGAGGTGTTGCGTTACGATGCCGCCGACATAGAGCCAGTGTTACGCGGAGGCAGCGTTGAGCTAGGCGACCAGAATGATTTGCCGATAACGATCAGGACCACCACGACTCGCCAACGCTTCAATCGGCAGACGGACCCGGCAACCCATGACTGCATCGTCGGTCACATTAGCGGATGTAATATGACCATGCGCCGGGCCCTGGTCGAAAAACTCGGTCCCTTCGATGAGCGTTTCGGAGCGGGTTCTAGTTTGGAATCGGGTGAAGATTCCGACTATCTTTTCCGGGCTTACCTTGCGGGCTACACCCTCGAGTACGTCCCGGATATGACTGTTTTTCACTATCACGGACGAAAGCACAGGCCTGTTGGCTACAAATTATATCGGGGGTATTCTATCGGGACTGGCGCTATCTACGCGAAATATTTATTCACCCAGCCTAAGCTCTGCCTACCTTTCTGTTGGGACATCAAAAAGTCGATCAAAGAGATTGTATCCCGAAAAAACCTGTTTTGTCCGGTCATCGGCTTTTCCTTCAAGCACAAAGTCGCTTACGCCGTATGGGGAGCACTCAAATATTTTTTTATCTCGCAACGGACGCCACCCTGGCCAGCCGTCGCTAAAGCTATGGCGGGCAGGCCGGCGCAACCTTCGGCCCAGTGAAGAACTCCGGCATACGCCCGAAGCTTCGGAAGGGTGAAGGAAGATCTGCCTGCCTGTCTGTCTTTCCCTAGAGATTAAGCATGTACCCTTATCATGAAGATAGCCTATTTGATCCTCGCACATAATTATCCGGGTCATCTGGCCCGCCTGACGCAAGCTCTGGCCACGCCAAATACCGCCATCTTTATCCACATCGACAAAAAGACGGATATTCGCCCTTTCCTGGAAATCGCTGGGGGAAATATTCAGTTCACTCCGGAACGGGTGGCCGTTTATTGGGGCGATTATTCGACAACCGAGGCCATCTTGATTCTGATCAATGCGGCTATGGCTGGATCGGAACGTTTCGACTATCTGGTTCTTATCAGCGGCAGCGATTATCCAGTGCGGACGGCAGCACAGTTGGAGGCCTATTTGGTCAAGTATCGAGAGAGCGAATTCATTAACATGGCCATGATGCCATCGAAGGCTGCTTCCAAACCATTGTCATGGTTGACCGACTACAGACCTCGGCCTGGGCTTAAGGGAAAATTAATCGCGCAAGTTAGGCGTGTGCTAGTTAAGGCGGGCATTATCTCCCGGAGGCGTGACTACAAAACCTATTTTGGAGGGCTCACCCCGTACGCAGGCAGCACCTGGTGGGCGTTGACGCACAATGCCTGCGCCTATATCCAGAATTTCGTCGCCCGTAATCGGCGGATGATGAAGTTCTACACAAATACGACTCTCTCTGACGAAATGGTTTTCCAGACCATTCTGGGTAATTCCCGTTTTAAACAGAAGGTACGCCGGAATCTTACCTACACCGACTGGAGTCTCGGCGGGCCCCACCCTTCTAATATCGAGATGCGACATGTCGAACGGATACGGTCTGAGAAGGTGCTGACGGCCAACGATGTCTATGGTCAGGGCGAATTGCTCTTTGTACGGAAGGTTATCGACCCTCAAGTCACCGACCAACTTGAGCGCTTCGTGCAGACTCACTCGGATAGTGAACGTGTCACGATCGAGCAATGAAGTCGCACATTCAATCGAAGGCGCTTCCAGAATTAGATTTTTACCTAGCCACGTTGCTGACGACGATATCCAGCTTCACGTGAATGCCTGCGACGTGGTGGATCTACCTTATCGGCGTATTCTCAGCTCCGGCGCTGCGGTGTGGGCAATGTCGTTTCGGCAAACCTCATCGCCCAATCACTAACATCACTCGCTCGGCAGCGCACTAAACTCTGTCTAGATACGAGCAAATTGAGGAAAATTTGAAGATGCTCGATGATCCTGCGTCAAATGGAACTGAACCTTGATCTGAGAATAAAGGATTTTGGAACAGGCATTAGTATCTGTAATTGTTCCTGCATTTAATGTCGCAGCCTACGTTCGGCAGGCGCTTAATTCTGTCCTCGCTCAAACGTATCGAGAGATCGAGGTGATTGTAGTTGATGATGGTTCCTCAGATTCCACGGCAAACATCGTTGAGGAATTCGTAGCCAGAGATACGCGATTTCAACTCATTCGGCAGAATAATGCGGGAGTGGGAGCGGCGCGGAATACAGCGATAAGGAATACGCGCGGCAAATACATAGCCCCCTTGGATGCCGATGACGTTTGGCTTCCGGAGAAGCTTGAGAGGCAAGTTGCCTGCATGGAGCGATCCGGCAATGAGACAGGTCTCGTGTATTGCAATTCTAGGTTGATAGATGAGCAAGGTAAGGTGGTGCATGCTGGCGATTCCAACACGCTTGAGGGTCGCTTACGTCATGCCATGATTTTGAAGAACTTGCTTGGCAATGCCAGCGTGCCGTTATTTCGTGCATCCGCTCTCGAGAAGGTCGGCCTCTATCTTACACGGGCTGAGCAAGAAGGAGGACAGGGGTGTGAAGATTGGGATCTCGCCCTACGGATTGCCGAAATCTTCAACATTCGCGTCGTTCCCGAACATCTGGTGAGATATCGGCAGAGCACCAATTGTATGAGTGTCAACACTCGAGGCATGGAGGCGTCCTTTGCAACCGTCATGCGACGAGCGCGTCAGCGTAATGATGATTTGCCATCGGCTGCCTTCCGTTGGTCAGCCGGGTACTTTTACGTGTACATAGCAGAAAAATGTTATGAGTTACATCGCTATGCTGGTTGTCTCCGTTATCTAACCCGGGCGTGGGAGGCCAACCCGGTCTTGTTGCTCAAACCCAGAATGTACAAGACAGGCACAAAAAGTCTGCTGGGTTTAATCCCGGCCCCTATTGAGAAGAACGGAATAGGCACAAACTTGTATGCCAAAAAAGGGCGGAAGCGACCGTTCATTTTAGACGCGATTTTCAGACACCTGGAGCTCGCCCGCTGGTCGGCTGCGTTAAAGAGGGACCTTAACCGATGATCGTTCTGTTACATGCGCTCAAAGCGCTCTTTCCCTTGCTACGCCTTCGGCCTTGGGTGCTCTCGGTAATGATGCTTCTGGGCGTATTGGCCGCCTTGTCTGAGGGCCTGTCAATTTCACTTTTCATTCCGCTCATACAGAATCAGATGGGGCCGGGAGCCAGCGATATAATGGGAAAGCTGGGCGCGCTTTATCAAGGAGTTCCACAGGAAACACGGCTTTTGTGGATGGGTGTCAGCATTCTGCTTTGTGTGGTGCTGAAGAATGTACTGAGCTACAGCTATTCGCTGCTCGTCCAAAAGGTCAGCGCATCCATCAGCCACCGGCTGCGCTGCGGTATTCTGGAACAGTTGCTGAGCGTGAGTCAGAGTTATTTGGATACTCACGATTCCGGCAAATTGTTGAGCACGCTGGGAACCGATACGTGGCAGGTCAGTTCCGCGTTCACGGTACTTGCCGGCATGGCCATTAATGTCTGCATGGCGCTGACTTTGAGTCTTTTGCTGTTGATGATTTCCTGGAAGCTAACATTAATCGTCGGCTGCTTGCTGTTGCTGATCTCTCAAATAGTGCAAGTCCTCACCCGCTCCGTGAAGTACCTCAGCCGCCAAGCCACATCGGCAAATGCTCGCCTGTCTCAACGAATGCTTGAGACATTTCATGGCTTGCGGTTGATCCGCGCTTTTGGACGCGAGAGCTACGAGCAGGACCGGTTCGACGAGGCTTCGCGCCGGGTAAGCAAAATCTTCTGGAGAATGGAGAAAGTCTCCGGGCTGGTCAATCCTCTGTCCGAAATCTTAGCGGCATCTTTGTTGCTCGGCATCCTCGTGGTGATGACCATGCGTGCTCCCGGACAAATGGCGGCATCGGTAACTTTTCTGATTCTATTATACCGGCTGCAGCCCCGTATTAGACAGCTAGATGGCGATAGAGTGGCGCTCAGCGCGTTCTCATCATCGGTCGAAGAAGTCAAGCGGCTCCTCGACGAAACCGATAAACCATATCTCCAGGGCGGCGCTCGGGTGCCTCCTTCGATCGGGAAAGAAATACTCTTCGAAAATGTCTCACTGCATTACAACGCTGAGCAAAGTGGCGCACTCGAAAATGTGAGCTGCTCGATTAAGATCGGCCAAACGACCGCATTGGTTGGTCCGTCGGGCGCCGGCAAATCTAGTCTGATTAATTTGATCTGTCGCTTTTATGATCCTTCTTCAGGACGCGTATTGATTGACGGAATCCCGCTACCCGAGCTGGATCTGGCATGGTGGCGGAGCCAGATCGCACTCGTTAGTCAGGACGTCGTTCTTTTCAACGCGAGTGTGGCCGATAACATCAGGTACGGTAAGCTCGATGCGAGCCATGACGAACTCTTGGAAGCCGCGCGTAAAGCGCATGCTTTAGAGTTCATCGAAGATCTGCCGGACGGTTTTAAAACGCCTCTCGGAGATTGGGGCTCGCGACTTTCTGGCGGACAACGGCAAAGGCTGGCATTGGCTCGCGCGTTCATCCGAGATCCAAAAATTCTGATCCTCGATGAGGCGACAAACTCGCTCGACCTTATCTCAGAAAAAGTGATCCAGGATGCACTTGAAGAGTTCGGACACGGCCGAACCGTGTTGATCATCGCGCATCGGATCAGCACCATCGAGCATGCCGACAAAGTTATCGTGCTAGACGGAGGGAAAATCGCCGAAAGCGGGTCGGTAAACGAACTTCTGGCCACCGGAGGTCTTTTCTCTCGTTTCTACGCGCTTCAACTTCGAAAGAGGGCGAGCGGGCGGGCACCGCAGCACGTACATGCGTCAACATAAGGATGTTGGGGTGCTTCTTCCCGAAGAAACTGAATGATCGTTAGCGCTATCTCTGATTCACCGTCCCGGCCGCGGATGGACGCTAGTCCGACCGGTGTATGTGGCGTCTCAGTGATTATCCCTGTTCACAACGCAGCGACGACTCTGGAGGCGACTCTGAATTCTCTATTTGAGCAAACCCACGGGGTATGGGAGGCGATCATTGTCGATGACGGATCCACGGATGGTACCCGCACTATCGCAAACATCTGGGCGCAGCGGGACCGGCGGCTCAGCGTTCTGCGCCAGGATAATAGAGGCGTCAGCGCTGCTCGTAATCGTGGGCTACAGGAAGCGCGATATCCCTATATTCTTTTTCTGGATGGCGACGATCGCATTGTACCTGTGCACCTCGAGCACATGTTGCGAAAGTTGTCTTCTGATCCGGCGTTAGACGCTGTCCACTGCGGATGGCAAGACATCTTGCCGTCGGGAGAGCCAGGGCGTGCGCATTTCGGTTCCGGCGAGGGCGACCTGTTTCAGTATTTTGCCTGCGATTGCCACTTCGCGATTCACGCCTGCGTTCTGCGACGGGACCTGGCAGTGGCCGTGGGCGGCTTCGATATCTCCCTTGGCACCTGCGAAGACTGGGACTTTTTCCAGCGGATCGCGCGTACCGGGGCTCAATTCGGGCGTGTGCCGGAGGTTCTGGCCTACTACCACAGACGTACAGACTCGGCTAGTCGGGACGGGCTGCGCTTAATGACCGACTCGCTCGTGGTCCTGAACCGGGGCCACGGACCGGATTCGCGCTTACGAATTGCGTCCGAGGCTCATGTTCAGGGAGCAGCTCCCGGTGGCCGGAATCGCGCGCTTTATAGTCTAATAATATATTGGGCCGCCCAAGAAATCGGTTCGGGCCGCGACGGTTTGGACTTGCTCGACATTGAGGATCTCTCCCCTTTACCCGACCTGCGAGGGGGCGCCGTTTCCGATATAATCCAAGGCCAGGTACCAATGGCTGCCAACTGCTTAGAAAAGGATTGGCCATCCCTTTGGACCCAAGTGAACGCTCCACTCGCCGTATTCTTCGCCAAGTTGGAAGCTAAGGCTCGTGCACCACGTCTCGCGTTCATCGCTTTGCGACACTTGGAAGAGAATATCCTGCTCGCCGACCAATCCGAGGCGCCATTGCTTTTGGGGAGCACCTATCGACAGAGTGTAGAACTGGCGAAACCGGTCCGCGACATTTGTCTGCCTGGCCAGACGGATCGGGTCATCTGCCGGTTGTTCCTCAAGGGTGAGCTTATCAGAGTGGTGGAACTGCCAGCTACTGGCGCCCTGGCCGGTCGAAGGATCGTTGAGGCTGCCGCGGCAGGACGCGCCCGCCAGCTGTTTCGTGGAGCGATGACGCCAAGGCGAAGCGTCACCTTTGGCCTAAAAGTGCTGTGGGGCTTGCTACGGCGCCGGATGCTCGGGCTCATGTATGGCGTCGTTGCAGCCAAAACTAAGCATCGAGCGGCTGCAGCGAGGCAACTCAAGCAAGAGGTCGTCGTGATGGCAAAGGCCAAGCTGTTGGAAGTTTTCGCTTTAGACCCAGGGATGGCCGCCAGAGAAGCCAAGCGGCAATGGCAGGATCATGCCGATTTCGCCAGCGCTGCCGGTCGAGCGCACGCTCGAAACGGGGCCCGCACAAAGAATCACGTAACCGATAATTGGTGGGAGCGACTCTTTGCGTTGCCTGACCCGTGTGCCTACGAGAGTGAGTACGAAGTGGTCAAACGCGAACAAATACTTGCTCTTCTCCCGACAACGATAATTCCCGACGCCCTTGAGCTTGGATGTGCCGAAGGCCACTTTACTCTTCGGCTAGCGCCACGGGTCGGCAGACTAATCGCAGTAGATATCTCGGCTCGCGCGCTGGGTCGGGCTCAAGCTCGTTGCAGCGGCCACAGCAATGTTACTTTTCGAAGGCATGATTTAAACACGGATGAGATTCCGGGGCCTTTTGATCTTATTGTCTGCAGCGAGGTTCTGTACTACTTGCGGGACCTTCCTAGCGCGGCCCGCCGCATTGTGGCCCAGCTTCGGCCGGGAGGGTTTTTGCTAACCGCGCATTCACGCGTACTGGTCGATGACCCGGAAGGTGCCGGCTTTGCTTGGGAGCAGGCATACGGTGTGGAAACGGTTGCGAATACGATTACCGCGCAAGCGGGAATCGTCTTGCTCCGGGAATTACGCACGCCTCTTTACCGCGTCCTTCTTTACCAACGACCCGCACCTGGTCAAAAACCTGCGCCCTTCGAAATAGAAGAGTCCGATCGTATGGGTAAGATGACGCCTGCCGCCTATGAGTTTGCCAGATTGCCAGACGATCCGCCAGGAACGATCTCCTGCCAAATTTCTCCGACAGCGGCACCGCGATCCGTTCCGCCTATGCCGAGACGCACAGGTGAAGTGCCGATTCTGATGTATCACCGGATCGCGATTGACGGCCCAACTACGCTGGCTCGTTATCGAATCGCACCCGACCTCTTCGCAGCCCAAATGGACGCCTTGTATCGAGCGGGATACCACACCGTTCACCTTCAGGAGTGGATCAACGCCCTGGCGCGAAATGAACAACTCCAAGGAAAGCCAATCATACTCACTTTTGATGATGGATATCGGGATTTCCTAAGCGCAGCCATGCCTGTCCTGCGTTACTATGGCTTTTCCGCCACGGTTTTTCTTGTAGCGGAGCGGATTGCTGGCGTTGCTGATTGGGACTCGGCTTATGGCGAGGCCGCGCCTTTGCTATCCTGGCAGGAGGTGCAGGCACTGCAGGAGACTGGGACCGAGTTCGGCTGTCATTCTGCGATGCATCGGCCAATGACGGGCTTGTCTCTAGCGGAACTAACCGAAGACTCGGCGCGCTCTCGTGCTATTCTAGAGGAAGGACTTGGCGCGCCCATCAATAGCTTGGCTTATCCCTACGGCGCTGAGAATGAGTTTGTCCGCCGTGTGGTAGCAGATCTCAGTTTCCAGGCAGCCGTGACTTGTAACCCTGGAATCAGCCGGCTCGGAGACGACCCTCTCCGGCTCCGCCGAATTGAGGTTTTCGGCGGCTGTACGCCTGAGCGATTGCTGGCCTTAACCGACAAGGACGGCTTAGAGACGTGACGTGCAGCTGTGGAAAGCGAAGATCCACGCCATCCGCCTCCGCTTCGCTATGGCGCGACAAGTGATGCGCTACAAACTTAATGAGGTAGAACTCATGCAACCTCTCGCCGCCTTAGAGCTTGCGGCGGGCGAGAGTGGTGCCGGGGTTCTCGTCCGGCGCAAGGGGCGTCCGATAGGTTTTCTGATGCAAGAAAACGCCGGTAAACCAACATTGCCTCCCGAAGAGTTAAGCATCTGGATTGCCAACGAGCTGAAGACAAAAATAGCGGAGGAAGCAATTCGAGACGAGCTTACCTGGTCGCGGCCAAATACATTGTTCCCATCGCTGTCAGTGGCCATTTGCACAAAAGATCGGGCCACGACAGTGAAGCGATGTCTCGACTCGCTCCTCCCGTTGCAGAACATATATGGTTTCGAACTGCTCGTTGTAGATAATTCACCTTCCGATCAAGCGACCGCCGGGCTGGTAAAGGAACTACCAACCGTTAGCTACGCGCTGGAAAAGTATCCAGGCCTAAACTTTGCGCGAAATCGGGCGTGGAAAGAGGCGAAAGGAGAGCTGATTGCCTATCTCGACGACGACGTGGTGGTAGATCGAGGATGGGTGGCAGGCCTGCAGGAAGCATTCGTCGAAAATCCGGATGCGGCCGCTTTCACTGGTCTGGTGATGCCGCTGAAACTGGACACGAAAGCGCAGGTGCTCTTTGAAAAAGAGAACGGATTCCGCCGGGGATTCGATAAGAAACGCTTTGGTCGGACATTGCCAGGCAATTCGGTTTATCCTTGTGGGGCGGGGATCTTTGGCGCCGGTTGCAATATGGCCTTCTGCCGGGATGTGTTGCGCGAACTGGGCGGGTTCGATGAAGCACTGGATACCGGTGCCTCACTTCCGGGTGGTGGTGATCTCGACATTTTCTATCGAATCATTCGTGCCGGCCACGCGTTAGCCTACGAACCGAGTTTCATGGTCTTCCATGAACATCGCGAATCGGAGTCAGCACTGCGACGCCAGTACTACACTTGGGGTTTAGGGTTCATGGCTTTTGTGGAGAAGAACTATAGGGACGATCCTGATCAGAGGCGCCAATTCCGTCGTACGGTCAGTTGGTGGATCCGCGATCAGATCTGGCAATTGGGCCAAGCTATGCGCCGGAAGCATGTACTCCCTGTGTCGATGATATTTTCGGAATTCGCCGGAGGAATCGTTGGTCTTTTCGGCGAATACTCCCGTTCTTTGAAACGCGTCGCAGCGATTCGCAAGAATTTTGTATGAATGGCCCGGTAAGATGGGAGGTCATCCAGGTGAGGCTCGATCAACCACTAAAGACGATCAGTAAGCCTAGGAATGCCGCGGGCGCATATCTCGTGCTTTGGTGGGACAGTATCCCGCTCGGTCATGCTCTGGTTCACGCCGCGGAGTTCCCGCTCAATGAAGCTGATCTTCGGAATCGAACTCTGCGTGCGATTGCCCCCGCGGTCGGGAGTTACGTTCTGCAACACGGCTTCAGCCCCTCCCTGCCGGTGCGGCGGCAGAATCACCCTCATATTCCTCCCGCCACCCTCGAACCTCTCGTTGGTCTCAACCGGCCACTTGAGCAACTGGCAAATAAAGTTGCACCCGTAAGCAAAGAGGTCTCGACTTCGGTTATCGTTTGTACCAGTCGGCGTCCCCAAAAGTTGAGACGTTGCCTGGCCGGGCTCCAACAGCTGAATCCATTCCCGACGGAAATCATCGTGGTGGATAACGCGCCTGAGGAATGTTGCACCCTCAAAGTGGTCCAGGAGTTTGACGGAGTGATTTATTGGCCCGAGGCAGCTCCGGGGCTCAGTCGCGCGCGTAACAGTGGCATTTCGCGGTCTTGCGGAGAGATTTTGGCGTTTACCGACGATGACGTCCTCGTTCACCCGCGCTGGCTACTCTGGGTTCAAGAGACTCTCTCACAGAAGACGGCTTTCGGTATGACCGGCTTGGTGCTCCCAGCAGAATTGGAAACCGAGTCCCAGATCCAGTTCGAGTTTGACGTCGGTGGATTCAACCGCGGGTTCGGTTCGATAATTTTCGATTCGGTTTTTTTTAACTGCATGCTAAATCGAGGGGTTCCCGTCTGGCGTATTGGAGCTGGTGCTAACATGGCCTTCCGCCGGGAAGCTTTTACCCGGATTGGCCTGTTCGATGAGCGTCTCGGCGCCGGGGCCTCTGGATGCAGCGAAGACTCGGAGTTCTGGTACCGCATGCTGGCAGCCGGAATGTCTATTGTCTACGAGCCGCGGGCGATTGTCTGGCATTCACACCGCATTGATCGCGCAGCCTTCAGGGGCCAGATGAGACAATATATTCGAGGCCATGTCGCCGCGTTATTAGTGCAGTTCGAGAAACACCACCATTGGGGAAACCTCAGAAGACTTTTCACAACTATTCCCTATGACTATTGCCGGCGGCTAAAGCGGATGCGGTTCAAGAGTGACTGGAACCTCCTGTTTGACGAACTGCTAGGGTTCGCTTCGGGATTCATCAGCTACTTCCATCAATCCCTTCGGAATGGTTTCAGATCCGCCTCGCGAGCAAATGTAACTGGTTCTGCAACCGTGCAGCCTTCTAAGTCTAAGCAAAGCAAGCTCCCTCTTCCTGATTTCCTCCGCGACAACCCGTTCCCACATCCGTATACGGAAGGCCTCTTCTATCGAGAAAAAATGAGGGCGATCCACCAGATTGCACCCGATCGTCCCATCGAAAAGCTGCTGGAAGTGGGCGGCGGCCGTAGCGGACTCACCTCACTCCTTTATCCAAATACCCAGGTCGTTAATATCGATCTGAATGACGAATATGCCTCAGCTGCGTGTAATCGGCGACCCGGCGTCCGTTTCATCTGCGGAGATGCCACCGATCTGCCATTCGAAAATGAAAGTTTCGACGGAGTGACCATGTTCGATCTCCTGGAGCACGTTCCCAATGACTGTCAGGCGGTCCGGGAAGCGTTTCGCGTGTTGCGCCCAGGCGGATTTCTACTGGTTAGTACCCCGAACGAAAACTGGCGATATCCTTATTATCGATTCATGAAAGCGTTTTGCCCTCCAGAAGAGAAACTGTTTGCGGAGTGGGGGCACGTTCGCCGCGGTTACTCGCGTGCTGAACTCGAGGATCTGGTTGAGTTCGATGCCAAAGAGACTGCCAGTTTTATTAATCCACTGACTGTCCTTTGCCACGATATCGGTTTCTCGAATCTAAGCTGGCGCCGGCGTAAGATCTGTTGGGCGCTGCTCGGCCCGGTCACTCTGGTTGGGTATGCGCTGCATCGGGCGGGAGGTAAAGGGACAGAGACTGCTTATGTATGGATCAAATCTCATGTCGAGCATCGATCGGAGCAAAGGCGAAGCCCTTCAAACCAAACAGTCCGGACGCTCAGCTAGCTCGCATGTCTGCCTGGTGCCCTGGGGACACACATTTGAAGATTTTCTCGACGGAGTTGGAGTATCGCTGGACCAGTTTGCCTCAGAAATGACCGGTGGCTGGCTTTTTGGATACGTACAGGCTCTGCAACAGGTTGGTTTTCAAGTCACGATCTTTTGCCTCTCCAGCCGGACCCGGGTCGTCAAGACCATGCGACATCACCCTACCAATGCAGAAATTTGCCTGATTCCGGCAACTTGGTTCTACCGTTGGATGCGGAGCTTTTTTGCTAATCCCTATGCGTGGGAAACCGAAGATATGTTTGCCGGTAGAAATGTACCGTGGCTCGCACAAAGACTTCTTCGTCATGTGTTGCCCTATTTCACTACGCCGGTGTGGAAGTTTTGCCGGGAGCTTCGTCGTAGACGTGTCGACATGATCCTGTGCCAGGAATACGAATACGCCCGCTTCGATATACTGGCGGTCCTCGGACGCACGTTGGGCGTTCCGGTTTTTGCTACCTTTCAGGGTGGCAATTGGCAAAGCAGTCGGCTTGAGAAACTAACGCGCCCACTTGCGATAAAGCGATGTGCAGGATTGATTATCGGACCGACTAGCGAAGCCGCGAGAATACAGGCGGAATACGGCATTTCCGCCAATAAGATAGCCCGCCTTCCCAATCCTCTTGATCTCACCGATTGGCAGGCGGTGCCTCGAACCGAAGCCAGACAGAGGCTGGGTCTTCCGCTCACTGCCCGAGTCGCGATTTCGCATGGGCGCATTGATATCTTCAGAAAAGGTCTGGATTTGTTACTCGATGCTTGGTCGAAACTTCGCGCAGCACATCCTGCTCAAGATTGGCGGCTTGTCCTCATCGGCTCCGGTGACGACGCTTCCAAATTTCGTAGCCTGCTGAATGGACGTGGTCATTCATCCGTTTTCTGGATTGATTACTACATTCGCGACCGATCGCTCATGCGCACGTGGCTTTCTGCTGCCGATGTTTATGTAATGGCGTCGCGGCACGAGGGCTTTCCCGTTGCACCTCTGGAGGGAATGGCTTGCGGGCTGCCGGTCGTGGCGACAGCAGTTTCGGGCATTGCCGAAATAATGGGCGACGAAGCTCCGTTGCCAGGAATTATAACTCCGATTGCGGATGTAGCTGCCTTGGCGAAGGCATTGGAAAGATTGTTGGACGATGCCGGGCTATCACAAGATTTAGGATTTCGCGCGACAAAACGGGCTCAAGATTTCTCCTTGCTATCCGTCGGTACGCAGTTGCGGAGTTTCTTAATGGGACGAATAAACATGAACTAACTCGTTAGCTAGGTGCGAAGCGATCAGTGCCCGTCTTCAGGTCCTGGGTGAATCTGTAACTCAGAGTGCACGCCGGCACTTGACGATATACGGGTAGAGACTCTTCCCTATGCATCGGCAGTAAGGCTAGAAAGAGGGAAGCGGATTTAAGCGCCTCAGTGCGCTTCACTTCGAAAGGAGCCGGCAGCCAGCCGCGACAAGTCTCGCGGTTGACTGGCCGGCTTCTTTCATTTCCAGAAATGAAGATTTGCGGATAAGGCAAGACGTTCGCGCCCGCCCTGGAGGGGAGCCGCTTTGTTAGATGGCAGTTCTGCAGGTAGGCAGCAAGCGGCTCCCGAGAACGGCCCAAGATGTGGAATGGTCGCTGACGTTCCGGCTTGTGGATGCAACGTTCTCGAAGCGCTGGTTAAGGCGAACACGTTGGGTAATTTCCGGGAGCCGCCTGTTGCCAACCTACAGAACTGCCATCTTATAAAGCGGCTCCCTCCAGGCGTGGCTGGTCGCTTGACACTAGGGCAGGTGAGGCAATGCTTTACAATATATTGACATCGATATAATGTTCATCGATATTAATTCGTAACTTTATCCTATGCAGATTGGTATTGATAGCTTTGTTGAGACTAACCTGAAGACAGGTAATGGCACTGCACCCGATCAGGCCCAACGCGTCCGCGATCTGCTCGAAGAGATCGAGCTCGCTGATCAAGTCGGCCTTGATGTGTTCGGTATCGGCGAGCATCATCGTCGGGAGTTTGTCGCTTCCGCGCCGGCCGTTATTCTGGCGGCTGCCGCCGCTCGCACGAAACAGATCCGCTTAACCAGCGCCGTTACCGTCCTCAGTTCGGAGGATCCGGTGCGCGTCTTTCAACAATTCGCCACCCTGGATCTTATCTCTCAGGGACGAGCCGAAATTATTGTTGGGCGCGGTTCGTTTATCGAGTCTTATCCGCTGTTTGGATTCGATCTCGAGGATTACAACGCGCTTTTCACGGAAAAGCTCGAGCTTCTGCTCAAGATCCGCGACCACACGCAGGTACACTGGAGCGGGAAACATAGGGCCGCTTTGACTGGACAAGGCGTTTATCCACGCCCGATACAGGACTCGTTGCCCATTCGAGTTGGTGTGGGTGGTACTCCGGAATCGTTCGCCAGAGCCGGCAGGTTGGGGCTACCCTTGGTAGTTGCGATTATTGGGGGTGAACCGCGCCGGTTCCGGCCATTAATCGACTACTATCGTGAAAGCGCCCGGCAGGCAGGTCACACTGGCAACAATCTTGAGGTTGGCATCCACTCCATCGGATTCATTGCAGACACCAGCGCACAAGCTGTTGACGACTTCTACCCGTCCTATGCGGAGTTGTTTAACCGGATCGGCAAAGAGCGGGGTTGGCCGCCCATCACTCGAGCCCAGTTCGAGGCCAGCCGAGGACCGACAGGCGCCTTACTGGTCGGTGACCCCGAGTCGATCGCTGAGAAAATCGTCTATGAGCATAAGGTGCTCGGAGGGATCAGCCAAATAACGATCCTGTTGAACGGCGGCATGATTTCGCATCGCAAGACAATGCATGCCATCGAGCTGCTCGGGACGAAAGTCGCTCCTTTAGTGAGAAAGGAATTGGCATCCTTGGCTAAACCGCTGGCAGCGCCTAATGAGGCCCTTCAACAATCCGTTGCAGGGTAAGCTCACCGATCTTGGCATGGCGCGGATCATCGACTAAGCCTGTCTCCAACAGCACAGTACCGAGATTAACGGCCCACCCTAGCGCCCGTGACCAAGTCGCGTTAGGGACGCTACCATATTCAGCAATGGCCGATTCGCGCGCTGCCACGGTTGGGAGCAGCATCCAAATCGAGGCCAGATCCGTGGCACTGTCACCTCCCGCAATGTCGGCCCAATCGATAACCGCCCGCAGCTCGCCATCCTCAACTAATACGTTCTGGGGATGAAGATCACCATGGATCCACGTCGCCAGCTCAGCCTGAGGAGCTTGCACAGCGGACTCCCAGGCTTTTCGTACCAATGGATTTATGAGTGAAGTCTTTTGGACCAGGCGATGCATCCGTTCCTCTACCGACGTCGCCCTCTCTTGAAGCGGCACCCCTCTCGATGGGTTTCTTGGCGCATCGGCTGGAGCGACAACGTGTAGAGCATGAAGAAAACGCGCTAATGGCTTTGCCTGATCTGCCTTTAGCGGGACAAGGTCTGCGGTTTCGCCCGTAAGCCACGGCACGATGGTCCAAGGCCAGGGAAATTTGTCGCCCGGTTTTCCTAGCCGTAAGGGCACGGGCACCGGTAACGGTAAACGATGAGCTATAGTTGAGAGCCAGCGCTGTTCATGCTCTAGGAAGCTCGCGCTAGCCAGGCGGCGAGGGAGGCGAACTGCCCTATTCGCGCCTAGCCGGAAGAGAAAATTGTCCCAACCCGCCGCGACTTCGGAAAGAGGCAAGTCAGCGAGATCAGGGTGTTGAGTTTTGAGTAAGGCGCGAACGGTTTCGGTGTCGACGAGAACCTCGGCTTCCGGGCGCTTGGTGATCTGGGACACATTCTGTTCGTTCCATGATGGCGTGACACGGTCAAGCACGGTGTCTGTGCCTATCATCTATGTGCGCCAACACAATCCCCGGCAGGCTGTTGCCCCTTCGGCACCTCCAACCCCGCGGACGCGGGGTGCAATTCGGACTTCGCACAATACTCCCACACTCCAATACCCCATCACCCGCGTGGCCGGACTCGAGGACAGCCTGCCCGACGTAGCCTCCCGGCTTGTCCGACATAGCCTCCCGGAGTTTCGAACGACGGGGCGGCGTCGGGAGTTTCAGACGACGGGGCGAAGTCGGGAGGACGAGTACGAAGCGCCTTGTGGGAGCAGGAGACCGCGCCTCGTCTTTTCGCCACGCACTCTTGGCAAACGCGTGTAAAATTGAAAAGCCCCCGTTTATGGAACCCAAAAAGGACCAGTGCGAGCTTCAAGAAATGGACCTGGCTAAGCTGGCTCCGTTAGCTCGCGAGATACCCAACGTCGATTCGGCGATCGCCGAGATTGCACGTTTTTCGGCGGAACTAACTCTACCGCGAGGGACGATCCACGTGATCAGCGATATCCATGGCGAGGACAAGAAACTTCGCCACGTCATCAATAACGCCTCGGGGACATTACGTCCGTTGGTCGAGCAGCTGCTTAAAGACAAAATGCCGTCGCAGCAATTCCAGGAATTTCTCACCCTGGTTTTTTATCCGGCCGAAGTCGTGGGCCGGTTAGAGCAAACCCTGACCTCAGAACAGGAAATAAAAGAATACGCGATGCGGACGCTGCACGCTCTGTTTCACGTGGTCCGGGTGCTAGCCGCCCGCCGCAGTCTTAAGCATGCCATGCGGGTTTTCCCAGTGGAATACCGCGAGTTACTGGCAGAGATTCTGCACGAGCCATCGACCGAACGGGATCGATCTTATGTAGACGCGATCGTCGATGCATTGACTCGGCGTGGACGTGTTCTGCATCTGATCCATCTAACCGGGCGGGTTATCCGCAACCTGGCTATCGATGAACTGATCATCGGCGGCGACGCCTGGGACCGCGGGCCGCGAGGTGATCGCGTGATGGACTATCTGATGCAACAACCAAACGTTTCTTTCGTTTGGGGCAACCACGATATGGAATGGTTGGGCGCTTGCCTGGGGCATCGTGCCCTCGTCTGCCAGGTCCTGCGCATTTCGCTCCGTTATCGCCGGCTGAGCCAGTTAGAAGAAGGTTATGGAATTCCGGTTCAGCCTCTCGACGTCTTAGCCCGAACCGTTTATGCGGATGATCCGGCAGAACATTACGAAACCAAAGGAACAGGCCTGCGCGAGAAAAGTATGATGGCCCGTATGCAGAAGGCGGCCGCGATCATGCAATTAAAATTGGAAGGCCAAATGATTGCCCGGCATCCGGAATGGAAACTCGAACACCGGCGGCTCCTGCATCGCATCAATTATGAAACGGGCGTCATCGAAGTGGATGGCATTTCTTACCCGCTCCTGGACACTCACTTCCCCACCATCGATCCCGCTAATCCTTATGAGCTGACGGATGATGAAAACCGTTGCCTGGAACGCATCCGCCAGTCATTCATGGCCAGCCAAAAGCTATGGGATCACGTGCGTTGGATGGTCTCACACGGAGAGATGTATCTTCGGCGCCAGGAACACCTCATATTTCACGGCTGCGTTCCCGTCGGCCAAAACGGTGAATTCTTGCCGATGATGGTGAACGGCAAAGCGTACTCCGGACGCGCCTTGTTCGACGCGATTGAATCCTACGTCTACCGGCTGTTCGATGGACCGGTCAATGAGGAACCTGACTTGCTATGGTATCTCTGGAGCGGACCGGAATCGCCGCTTTTTGGTAAGGATCGGATAACGACGTTGGAACGGGATTTGATCAAAGATCCGAAAACGCACGTCGAAACCAAGAACCCCTATTTCCGACTGATCCATGAGGTGTGGTTTTGTGATAAAGTGCTTTCCGAGTTCGGCGTGCCGACCGAACAAGGCCTGATCGTAAACGGTCACGTACCGGTGGAGGTAGAAAAAGGAGAATCACCTCTGAAAAAAAGCGGTAAAGCGATCACGATCGATGGCGCATTCTCCGAAGCGTATGGAGATCATGGATTTACGCTGGTGTTAGAGCCGCACCGGACATTCTTAGCCAAGCATCATCATTTTGAGTCCGTAGAGGCCGCTATCAATAAGGGAGCGGACATTATACCGAGCATTACCGTGGTCCGGGAATGGGACCCGCCACGACGAGTGGCTGATAGTCAGCGTGGCCGATATCTAGTCCAGGCGATTAAGCTCTTGGAAGAACTCATCGAGGCTTATCGCAACAATGAGCTGCAGCAACGGTTCTAGATTAAACGTTATAGGTTTTAAGTTATAAGTTTTAGGTTTTAGGTGGTCGCCAGCTGCTCAAGGAGCATGAACTTAGAACCTATAACGTACAACCTATAACCTAAAACTCTTAGGATGGATTTTCCCCCTCTTACCGCGTCTGTCATCGGCTGTGGTCTAGGCGGCCGCTTGAGCTTAGAGGCGCTGGCGAGCTCTCCCCATTTTCGCTTGCTAGCTGCGGCTGATCTGCGGCCGGAGATACAACGGTCGTTAGAAAACGATTTTCCCGGAGTACGAGCCTTTGGTTCTCACGAAGAGATGTTCGCTCACTGTCCAACTGACGTGGTGTGTGTCAGCACCTATGCGCCGTCTCATGAGCGAATCGTTCTCGATACTTTAGAGCTGCCCGCTTTGAAAGGGATTCTAGTGGAGAAACCACTGGGTGATACCGCCGCCGCCGGACGGAGAATTGTGGACGCGATCAAGTCTAGGAACCTGCCCATAGTCGTTCCGCATGGGCTACGCACCAGAGCGACACCGCTGGAAGTGATTGCCCGAACTCTCCGCGGTGAGATTGGAGAACTCCGTCTAATCGAAGTCCAATGCGACAAATGGGATCTCTTAAATGCCGGAATTCACTGGCTTGATTTTTGTCTAGCGGCCACCGATGCCGCCCCGATCACTTCGGTTTTGGCTGCGCTGGATACATCTACGCGGACATTTCGCGATGGTATGCAAGTCGAGACCATGGCCGTGACCTATGTGGAAAATGTGAATGGGGTCCGCATGATCCTGCAGACCGGCGATTTCATTGAGATCAATACGTCCGGGAAGAAGACTCTGTTTCGCTTAGTCGGGACTCACGGTCTCATCGAATTTTGGGGCTGGGAAAAAGGGTATTCGATTTTGAACGCAGAATATCCGGCTGGTCTGATCGTGGTGCCGGAAGAGTTTGCCGTGTTCGGTCACCGGCGGCATCTAGAAAACTTGGCGAGCCAGATCCGGTCAGGGACACAGGATTATCGATTGCCGGAAAGCTCGTTAACTGCGCTCGAGATTTGCGAAGCAGCCTTCCTCTCCTGGCAACATCGTTGTCAGGTTCGATTCCCCCTCGCCTCTTTTGTGCCGCCGGCTGCCTCCGACTGGCAACCCGGAAAGCCGTATACCGGCGCCGGCGGAGGCCGAGACGGGCGGAAGCTCTAAGAAGGAGTACAAGGAGAGGAGCAAGGAGCCAGAATCCAAGAGCTGCTCCTATTTTTTCTCCTCGTACTCCTTGAACTCCTTGTACTCCTCGTACTCCTTCTCTCATGCCCCTTTCTTTCGGAATCATTGGCAGCGGTTGGCGAGCGGAATTTTTCTTAAGGATCGCGCGAGATCTGCCGGAACAATTTCCATTGGCGGGAATCGTAGTGCGTAACCCGGAGAAACGAGCGGACCTCGCGAAGCGGTGGCAGGCTCCAACGTTTTCCAACCTGGATGAATTGCTGGCAGAAAAACGCCCGGACTTCATGGTCACCTCGGTCTCGGCGACGGCGAACCTCGAACTAATAGAAGCCCTGTCGGAACGAGGGCTGCCAGTTCTGTCCGAGACACCGATCGGCAGGGACCTGAAGGAGCTTTATCGAGTAGTCGATCTGGAACGCGCAGGAGCGCGGATACAAGTGGCGGAACAATACATTTTCCAGCCGTTACACGCAGCCCGCCTGGCCCTGATCGAGAGCGGTCGTTTGGGAACCGTGTACGAGGCGGACGTTTCCATCGCCCATGGTTACCACGGCATCAGTTTACTCCGCCATTTTCTTCAGACCGGTTTGCGATTACCCAAGATCGTTGCTCGCCGTTTCACGTCACAGATTGTGGCTGGTCCGCATCGGGCTCGAATACCAACGGAACACAAGATCGTTGATTCGGTCAGAACGATTGCTCAGCTCGATTACGGAGATCGACTAGCTATTTTTGATTTCACTGGAGATCAATATCATTCCTGGATCCGCTCTCCCCGCCTAATGGTGCGGGGCGAAGAAGGTGAGATTAATCAGACCACGGTCCGTCTACTGCAACGATTTGATACACCGTTTCAATTTGAACTTGTGCGGCGTGACACCGGGCAGGCCGGCAATTTGGAAGGTTATTCGCACCGAACCATTTCGGGTGGAGGCGAAGTTCTGTATCGAAACCCGTTCCCAGCAATGCGCTGGAACGACGATGAAATCGCAGTGGCAACTTCGCTCTCAAAAATGGCCACGTACCTGGAAACTGGCGAACCTGCTTACAGCGTTGCCGAAGCCTGTCATGATTGCTATCTCGATCAGCTCATCGCGGAGGCCGCGGCGAGTGGTCGGGAGGTGATCGCCGAACCGCAGCCGTGGATGTGACGGAGAAAAGAGTTCCGTAGGGCGAAAACCTGGAGCGCCGAGACCCGCCGCCGCTACGCTTTGGCGCGGCTTTGTTCGGGGTCGTATTACGGCCTGAGATCTGGCCGCTACGTAGGCCTGGTGAAGTCGGGTTTTCGCCCTACCCCTCCCCCTCACTTCGCATTCGCCAGAATCGCTTCCCCTTCGTGCTTCGTCTGAGGATCGTCCTTTTCGGTATTCTGCATAGCGAGACCTTTTTGGATCAGGCGGCAACCCTCCTCTTTTTTGCCCATCTCCACATAAACCTGACCAAGAGCGATGTAGTGCATCAGGCGGTTTGGATTGAGCTGCATCGCCTTTTCAAAACAGGTGGCCGCTTCTTCATAGGTAGCCGGGGGCAGACCACCGAGTGTCTGGGCCAACGTCCGATGCAACGGATCCACTTCAGCCAGACCTTGGTACCACCGGCCCAACACGTGCCAGGAAATATCATTGTGGGGGTCAAGCTCTACCGCTTTATCGGCTGCATTTTTGATGAGGTGTACTGCGTCGAACCGTTGCCGGTAACCTTCATAAGGTTGGAGCTTTCCGTAGCTAATGGCTAAAGCTAGCTGGGCTTCCGGATCCGTTGGTTGGATCTCGACCGCACGTTTGGCGTAGTCTACTGCCACAGTCCCAAGTCGGATTTTGCCTGTCCGGTCCGTTTCGTCACTCATGAGATGCCGATATTCCCGCGAGATGCGTACTAGTAAGCGGACATTGTTCGGCTCCAGCTTCTCGGCTGGCAGATAATATTTGAGCGCCTCGCTCGCCTGGAGCTTGGCGTAAAAAAGATCGCCCTCAGCTATCAAGGGATCAGCTGATTCAGCTCGTAGCGCTCCGCCGGTAAACAGCAGCGCTACGACCACCGGGAACTGGCGTAGCCATACAAAATTCATAAGCCTCACCTGCCAGGGACACCTTGAACAAGCCAAGAAGGGCACTAGACACACCTGACAGCAACTTGATTCTATCAGTTACAGAACCGACGGCAACTGTGAACTTAATTACATTTCTGTGAGAATTCGCCAGCAGAGGTAGGATCGCTGCAATTTCTCCCGCTCGAAATTAAAAGAGAGCTGACTATGCAAGGACACACCCAACCCTCTGGCTCTGCTCACCTCGTCGCACGCGAGGTACCCTCCTCAGATGTCTCTACGATCCGTCCTGCATTTAGAAGTCCTGCTTCACTAAACCGGGGTCCAACCAGCTGCAGGCTCGTAACCGGGAAATGCTCATGGCTGAGGGGAACCGGTAAGGCGAGTGCAGGATCACCCGCATAATTTACCGCCACGGTATTTTGTACATTCAACACCCGCACCTCCAACAGAGCGATCCGCCCGAGCCAGGGAACCGCCGGTGGGGTCACTTGCAGGGTTGGCAAAGCGATGAAATCCACTTTCTTGAATACCTGAGCGAGAGCATGCTGCCAGGCTGCACGGCGTGCCACCGCCTTCTTATATTCCCCCGGATACAATAATCTGCCGAGAAGAATCACGGCTTTGGTTCTAGGGCGAACCCCCCATTTAGAAATGTATTGCTGGTCACTAATCCAGGCACCAGCAGCCGCCATGGTGTTACCGTCTTTTTGGGCTGCGTCCCACTTCGCCTTAAAATCTTGATTCAACGGCACGACTTGGAAATGGGCTCGAGCAAGAGCGTCATCGATGGCCTTGTCGATTTTTGGATCTGTGCCGCTCAAATAAAGCCGCCCAATTCGGACTTGTTGACCAAGCTGCTTGTTCTGTACCGCTGCTGCGTAACGAGCTGCAAAACCGTTCTCTAAAAGGTCCATGCCTAGCACAACGTGAGCGATGTCTTTTCCTATTGGACCGATTGTATCCAAATGTTTTGGCTCGACGGGAAACGCGCCATGCAAGGAGACCAGGCCGAACGTTGTCTTTAGTCCCACTATCCCACAGCAAGCGGCCGGAACTCGAATCGAACCGGCGGAATCGGTGCCGAAAGCAACATCTGCAAGCCCGCTGACTATCGCTGCCGCTGAACCACTCGACGAACCGCCCGGAATGATCTGATGTAATTTGCTGAACGGATTCCTCGGGGTGCCATAAAAATCGTTCAGGCCGGAAGGCGTTATAGCGAACTCGCTGAGGTTGGTTTTTCCGACGATGCGAACGTGACGCGCGCGAGCGATAGCCAGACAGTCTGCATCCCGGACAGCTGGTAACGCGGTTTTGGCGATGTATTCGGATCCGGCGGTAGTGACCAAACCTTGAACGTCGATGTTATCTTTCAGCGCGAGGCGGATCTCATTGTCGTTCGCGGGAACCGGCGAATACGCGATGAAGCTATGGTGATGGGTGCCGGAAGCAGTGCGTCGCTCCGGAATCGTGCAACCGCTGAGGCAAACGGCTAGGAACAGCCAAAAAACAAATCGGCGGAAGCTTACGGAACGCGTGATCATGAGGGCGGTCTGTTACCACAACTCTGCAGCTAGGGCGATATGTTCCTGCGTAACGCTGCACTGCACCGCGTCGCACGGATGGGACTTATGAGACTCATGTGACTAATGGGACGTGGCGCATGGGGCCGCATCCGAGCCATCTCCCGAGCACGTGCCTTAGGCTCCTAGCTCCTGGCTGCTCTCCCCAGTGCCGCTCGTATTTTCACGCGCAATTTTAGTCGAGCGTCATCGCGGCGGTGTCCGGCTTTTGCCGCCATTGCTCTTTCCACGACAGGACGCACGGCAAGCTCAACTGAATGTCCGGCGCTCAGAACTCGTGCTTCACTCAATCGTGGTCCGATAAGCTGGAGGCTGGTAACAGGAATATCGTTGTCATCGACAGGAACCGGCATCGCCAACGCCGGGTTTCCAGCGAAATTGACCGCCGCTGTGTTCTCCAAAGCAAGAGTGAGAGCCTCAAAAATCGGTGTGCCGCCGACCACCGGAACCCGTGGAGGTAACTTCTTTAATGTCGGCAGAGCAATCAAATCCACCCGCGCAAACGCCTGTCGAAGTGCACGCCGCCAGGCCGCCTGTCTACTTAGCGCCTGTTTATAGTTAGTCGTGTATTGAATTTCGCCCAGAGCGATCGCAGCTTTAACCTTGCCGCCGACCTCCGGTGCCGGAAGGTATTTTCCGTCAGTCAGCCAGGCACCGGCTTCAGCGACGGTGGTCGCGTCTTTCTCAGCTTGCTCCCAGCTGTCCTTAAAATCCTTGCCCAGGGGCACGATAGTAAAGTGTGCCTCGCTAAGGGCAGCATCGATCGCCTGATCGATCTTCGGATCGGTACCGCTCACATACAATCGCCCGATCCGAATTTGCCTGCCAGAAGCGACTGCAGAGTCGTAACGATCACGAAAACCTCTCTGCAGCAGATCCATGCCCTCGACAGTGTGAGCGATGTCTTTACCCATCGGTCCAACCGAATCCATGTACGCCGGCTCAATTGGGTAAACGCCTCGCAATGAAATAAGACCGTAGGTCGTCTTTAACCCGACAATGCCGCAGCAGGCCGCCGGAACCCGGATTGACCCAGCGGTATCCGTCCCGAAAGCGACGTCGGCCACACCGCTTTGGACTGCGACCGCGCTGCCAGATGAAGAGCCGCCCGGAATTAGGTCTCGTCTCCGGCTCAACCGGTTTCTAGGGATACCGAAATATTCGTTCATCCCGGTAACGCCGACCGCGAATTCATCGAGGTTGGTTTTCCCGACGATGACTACTCCTCTCTCCCTGGCAATGGCCATGCAGGCGGCATCTCGCACCGCCGGTTGGCCATGTTTTTCGAAATACTCGGAACCGGCTGTCGTAACCACACCCTTTAGGTCAATAAGATCTTTCACGGCCAGCCGCACGTCATTGGAACCTTTCGGCGCAGGCCAGTAATCGATAAACGCATCGTTTCGAGTGACGCTCGCTTCGTGGTTAAACGGAGTAACACAACCGCTGAAAAGAGTAATAAGGACGAGCCAGACAGAGTGGGCTGCAGTGCAGCGCCAGTTTTTAATATCCATTCCAACAAAAAAATCCTAGGGCTTAAACGATCTGGTCACTGATGGCCGATCTATCGAGCTATTTACGCTGGTCTCAACCACGCGACCCGCGTTAAGCAGTTCGGCTTCGCTGAACGAAGGCCCGATCAGCTGAAGACTGGTTATAGGAGCGGCTCTATCCTCCACCGGAACCGGGACCGCCAGGGCCGGGTTACCGGAGAGATTTACGGGTGTGGTATTCTGGATACTCAACATTTGAGCTTCAAAGACAGAGGTGCTCCCTAAGGGCGGGCTTGCCGGCGGCAATGTCTGAAGCGTCGGGAGCGCGATGAAGTCGACTTGCGCTAACACTCTCCGGAGCTCTGACTGCCATTCCGTTCGCCTCTTCAGCGCCTTCTGATAATTAGTAGTGTATTCGTACTCGCCCAACGTGATAATCGACTGAGTCTTGGCGCTCACTCCTGGTTTCCCAAAATATTTTCGATCGTTGAGCCAAGCGCCGGCCGCGGCCAAAGTATTGCCGTCCCGTTTAGCCTGTTCCCATTCCGCTGTAAATTCCCGGCTCAAGGGAGTGACCCGGAAGTTGGCTTTGGCCAGAGCGTCATCGATGGCTTGATCGACCCTCCGGTCAGTGCCCGTCAGATACAGGCGGCCGATTCTGATCTGGCTTCCCGAAGGTTTAAGAGAGACGGCTCTTCGGTACCGTTCGGCGAATCCGTTTACCAAGAGATCCATTCCTAGTGCCACGTGCTCGACATCTATGCCTATCGGACCGATCGTGTCGAGATGGTCAGGATCGACCGGAAACACGCCCTTAAGCGGAACCAGACCGAAGGTCGTTTTTAGTCCGACCACACCGCAACAAGCTGCCGGAACGCGGACAGATCCCGCCGTATCGGTTCCAAAGGCCACGTCAGCCATCCCGCTTTGGATCGCGACCGCCGAGCCACTGGATGAACCTCCCGGAATCAGCTTAACCTTCCGGCTGAGCCGGTTCTGGGGGATGCCGTAGTATTGGTTGAAACCGGAAGGGGCAACCGCGAACTCGCTGAGATTGGTTTTCCCCACAATCAAGACGTTTCGTTCCCGAGCGATCGCCAGACACGCCGCATCATCCAGCGCGGGATCTCCGTGCTTCGCTAAATATTCAGAACCGGCCGTGGTTACGACCCCTTTGACGTCGATCAAGTCCTTGACGGCCAGACGCAAACCTTTCGCCTCCTTCGGTGGGGGCCAGTAAACGATAAAGGCGTGGTTGCGGGTGACACTGGCCGGACGGCTGAACGGAGATACGCAACCGGCTAAAAAAAGCGCTAGTCCCAGCAGGAGAATTCGGAAAGTGCCTCGCTGGCGAGGCAGAGATTCAACGGTCCGGCCTTGCGCCCGTTTCGTTTCTATCATGTGACTTGGTGCACTAATCTGTCTTGATCATTCATGCGGCGGTTAGAAGGCAGAGCCATTTCCTGAAAATGGCGGGGTAAACACAAGATCAAACGCTTTACCCCACAGGGAAATTGAGGTCTGCCACATCAAAGAGGCGCCTTTTCAAGCGAGACTCCATTGGCGATCCCAGCCGGAATTTCTGCGAGTTCCGGGCCGATAAACAGATGATGCCAGAGCTGAGTCGCCACTACAGCGACTAAACCCATCTCGACTGAGAGCCGTTCCGGAGAACCGGGACGCAGCTGGCGAAACGCATGTCGCCAGTGGTGGACCTGCGCCACATCGAAATAGCCTGTTCGGCGGAGCGATTCTTCGCTTAACAACTGGCCAACAAAGGGTGGCTGGGGTTCAACGTAAAAACTGTCGAGCGGAGCTCGGAAGATGACCTTGCGCCGCCGATATACCGACGGCGGCACCCAGCGTTCAGCCAACAGACGCAGGAGGTGTTTATCTCGAAAACCATGAAGCTTCCAGCGTGGATCGAGGGAGGCCAGAAAACTGAAAACGTCCTCATCCAAGAACGGGTAACGTACCTCCACCGACGAATGCATGGCTACCCGGTCTCCTTTGGCTTGCAACAGGTGTCCGGCTAAGGTGACTCGAGCGGCCATCCAAACGCCACGGTTGAGCGGGTGCCATCGCTTAGCCCGGTCCAAAGGAATCTGCAGATCGGTCCAGGGATTGTGTTTGAGCGAGATCTCTCGCAACGGTTCGGCATAGAACCTCAGCTTGGAGAGCGCCAGCAGGCCATAAGCATCGATCCAAGCGTTGGGGCCGCCGATGGATTCCTCAACCTCGCGTCGACGCTCTGCAGGGAATTGCGGTACTTGAGTCAGTTTAAAATATCCGCGGCGGATCCGGTCGCTTAGCGGCAACCCGGGGAGCACATCCAAAAAACCGAGAATCTTGGCTAATTTGTACCATGGATACCCGATCAGCCATTCGTCTGCGCCTTCACCGGTGAGAACCACTTTCTGGCCACACCCATGAACGCGCTGCGCCAGGAGCAATAGGGCGGCACAGGAAGTATCGATCACGGGCGCCTCAGCGGCGTGGATCAAACGAGGATAGGTGTTGAGCGCGTCTTCGGCCCGGAATTCCTGGACGATGGGTGCTTTTGTGCCGATGTGGCGCGCTACCAGACTGGCCGCATCGAGTTCATCTAACTCCGGGGCATCGACACGGACCGTGTAAGTATTGATAGCGGGGCCTTTAACGTGACAGGCCAGTGCTGCGATAACACTAGAGTCGACCCCGCCCGATAGATAAGAACCGACTGGCACATCGGCCCTCAGCCTTTTCTCAACCGCTTCGAGCATCAGATGCTCGAAACGGTCTACCAAAGCATGCGCATTTTCTCCGGGATCCTCTTCCCCGCGGTCAGGGAAATCCATTTTCCAATAGGCGCGTTCTGTGATAGCCGGCGCGGTTCCGGAGCTGTTTCCCGGGCGAACCATCAAATAATTACCAGGCGATAGAAGCTGGATTCCCTCGAAACAGGTGATTGGTCCGGGCATCGCCGCGAACGTAAAAATATGGTCGATGCCGCGGAGATCAGCTCGGGCGGGCACCATACCTGAGGCCAGAAGCGCCTTTATTTCGGACGCAAAAAGGAGCCAATCACCTTGTCTGGTCCAATACAGGGGACAGATACCAAAACGGTCGCGGGCCAGAACCAAGCAACGTCGCCGATCATCCCATAACGCGAAGGCGAATTGTCCTCGCAGATGTTCAAATATCCCCTCCTGAGCTTCTTCCCAGAAATGCGGAATGATCTCGGTGTCACAATGAGTGACCAGGTGATGGCCGCGGGATTTCAACTCGGCTCGCCGCTCCTGATAATCGAAAAACTCGCCGTTGAAGACCACAAATACCGTCCGGTCTTCGTTCGTTACCGGCTGTTGGCCATCCGCCAGACCGACAATACTCAGCCGTCTCGATCCCAAAGCTAGACCAGGACGTTGGAAGAATCCTTCCTCGTCCGGTCCTCGATGAATGATCGCCCGCGTCATCCGTTGGATAACGTCTTCGCCGATGCTGCGGCCGCCAGCCAGATCTATGATGCCTGCGATTCCACACATGTTGCTCAGGCTCTTAGCCTATTGCAGAACGGTCAAATAATTGTTTCCGCCTTCGCCAGGCCTACGGCGCGACAGGTTCCGCCTTCGGCCAGGCTTCGGCGCGACAGGTTCCGCCTTCGCCAGGCCTACGGCGCGACAGGTTCCGCCTTCGGCAGGCTTCGGCGCGACAGGTCCCGCCCGTCGGTTTTTCGCGCGTGCATCGAATGAGGGTTGCTTTCGTGACGTCAAAAAAATAGATAGATAGCCAACCAAACTCGATTTCGTTCGCGAAATCGAAATGTGGTGTTCTGTTGTGCGCTGTGTTTCGCACAGTCAACACCATCGACCTCACCATTGACTTCGCTAAAACGAAATCTGTACGCTAGGGACTCTCTGCGCACACTGGTCGGCGACGAACACAAACTATGTCGAAAGATCCTATTGCAATAATTGGAATCGGATGCCGTTTCCCCGGCGGAGTAACTGACGTCGAGTCATTCTGGAAGTTATTGACCGAGGCTCGTGAAGCCTTAACGGACGTGCCTCCGGACCGTTGGAACATCGACCACTTTTTTGATACTGAACCGGGTCTCCCCGGAAAATCCATTGCCAAAAGGGGCGGGTTTCTGGACAACATCGACCAGTTCGATCCGCAGTTTTTTGGAATTTCTCCTCGAGAAGCTCCTTTCGTTGATCCCCAACACCGCTTATTGCTGGAGACCGCTTGGGAGGCCATTGAAGATGCCGGCGTGGTCCTCGATTTGGAAAATGGAACCGACATCGGCGTTTTTGTGGGGATTTCCCACAATGAATATCAAGGGATTCAGAGCACCGCTTTCGACCATTCCGGGATCGGACCGCATTCGCCTACCGGCTGCGCCCACAGTATTGCCGCCAATCGTGTTTCGTACTGTTTGAACCTACAAGGGCCCAGTGTCGCGATGGATACCGCCTGTTCATCTGCGTTAACGGCGGTACATATGGCCTGCGAACACATTCGGGCGGGTCGCGGGGATACAGCCCTGGCAGGGGGCGTAACCGTGATCATTACGCCGGGCGGCTTCATTGGCTTCTCTCAAGCCTCAATGTTGTCTCCAGAAGGCCAGTGTAAAGCCTTCGACGCAGCCGCCAACGGTTTCGTCCGGGGAGAAGGAGCCGGCATGGTGTTGCTCAAACGACTCTCGCAAGCATTAGCTGATGGCGACCCGATTCAAGGAGTCATTATTGGAACTGCGCTGAACCAGGATGGACATACTAATGGCATTTCCTTACCCAGCGTTGAGGCTCAGGCGCGGCTGGTAACCGAGGCTTGTGCAGATGCCGGCGTTTCTCCATCCGACATCGGGTTTGTCGAAGCCCATGGTACCGGCACTGCCGTGGGAGACCCGATTGAAGCTCACGCGTTGGCGCAAGCTCTTTGCCGAGATCGGACGCCGGAGAAACCGCTTTTAATAGGATCGGTTAAAACCAATCTTGGACATCTGGAAACGGCCGCGGGCCTGGCCGGTCTGATGAAAGCCATGCTGGCGCTCAAGCATCGGCGGATCCCGGCCAGTCTGCATTTTAAAAACCCGAATCCTAACATCGATTTCGCCGGGCTGAAGCTTCGCGTGCCCACTACGCTAGAGGCTTTCCCGGAGACAGCGGGTCCGCGAATGGCAGGGGTCAATTCTTTCGGGTTCGGGGGCGCCAATGCCCATGTGCTCTTAGTGGAACCGCCACTAAGGCCTGAGGTGGAACACGAAAAAGTGCAGATCGAGCGCGGATGGCCGATCATGTTGTCGGCTCGGTCAGAAGAATCGCTGCGCTCTTATGCGATGCGGATCGCGGCCTGGGTGGATGAACGTTCGGCGGCTAATGGCAACTCGCCGGTCCTGCCGGATTTAGTTTATACGTTGGGCGCCCGTCGCAATCATCATCAGCACCGGCTAACTCTGGTAGCCAGCTCGCTCACAGAACTGGTGCAGGAGTTGACGAACTACGCTACCGGAAAACCGGGGCCGAAAATACAAACAACGTTCGCGCCTCGCCCGGTGCAAATGCCGCGGGTGGCGTTTGTGATGAGCGGGCAAGGCCCCCAGTGGTGGGGCATGGGGCGCGAGCTGATGCGGCATGAGCCTGTATTTCGCGAAACCATTGAGCGCTGTGCCGTAGCGATGCGACCATACAGCCGGTTTTCGCTGATCGAGGAGCTGGGCCGGACCGAGGAAGATACCAAAATGCCGCGGACTGAGGTGGCCCAACCGGCGATCTTTGCCTTTCAGGTGGCCCTGGCTGAGTTGTGGAAATCATGGGGTGTTTACCCGGCAGCGGTGGTCGGGCACAGCGTCGGAGAGCTAGCTGCAGCCTGTGTCGCTGGTGTGCTGACGCTAGAGGAAGCCGCGCGCGTCATCGTTTTGCGTGCCCGGTTCATGGAAGACTGTGCCCGGGGTGAAGGGACGATGTTGGCGGTCGGTTTAGATGAAGAAGCCGCCCAGGCGCGCATGGCTCGCCATGATCGCACCATCACTATAGCGGCATTTAACGGGCCGAAGTCGTTGACGCTGGCCGGACCTCAGCTCTCACTGGAGGCGATCGCCGCTGAGCTCGAAGCCGAAGAGATTTTCGCCCGTTTCGTGCGAGTGGACCATCCTTTCCATCATCCGTTGATGCGACCGGCTTCCGAAGCCCTGGAAACCGAGCTAGCCGATCTCGCTCCGAAAGCGGAGACGATACCGTTCTTTAGCACCGTTACGGGTGACAAATGTTCTGGCCTAGAATGCGTCGCTGCGCATTGGGCACGCGGAGTTCGACAGCCAGTCCAGTTTGCTTCCGCGGTAGCCGCCATGACCGAAATCGATGTCTGGCTCGAAATCAGTTCACAACCGGCGCTGGTACGCTCCATTCAAGATTGTCTTTCCGGGCGTAACGGGGCCAAACCCACGGTCTTTTCTTCGGTCCGCCGGGAACGAGAGCATGAGTCCCTGCTGGAGACAGCGATGGATCTGCATCGCACTAACGTTAGCTTAGATTTCGCCAAAATGACGCCCTCTGGGCGGCTGCTCGCGTTACCCGCCTACGCCTGGGACAAGAGTCGCTGGTGGCACGAGGCCAACGACTGGGCGGAAGGCCGTCTGGCCTCGGGTTGCCGAGGACTACTCCATGCCAAGCTGCCTCGAGCCATACCGACCTGGGTGGCAAAGCTGGACAACCGCCACATGGCCTTTCTCAAGGACCACAAGGTCGACAATTTAGTTGTGTTTCCCGCGGCTGCGTTTGTGGAAATGATATTGGAGGCCGGCACCCAACTATTTAACGGCCGTCCTTTTATCGTTGAAGATTTTGAAATTCGTAAGCCGCTGATTTTGCCTGACCGTTTAGGGGAACTCCATCTGGAGCTGGCCTACGATCCCCATGAGCGCACGTTCACGATCCAGAGCCAGATGCATCACGGGGCAAATTGGTCGCTCCATGTCGCCGGCTCGATGCGCAGTGAACGGACGGAAACCGGTTTCGGTTCGCAAACCTGGGAACGCTTGCCCGGCCCGGGTCTGACGCCGCTGGTGGTCGAGGACTTCTATCGTCATATGAGTGACCTGGGTCTTCCCTATGGGGATGAGTTTCGGCCGGTCCGATCGCTCTCGGCGGAAAATGGCCGATCCGAGGGCCAAGTCGCCTTATCCGAAAGAATCGCCAGCCGCGCGAGTGAGTACTCGCTACATCCGGTCCTTTTTGACGGATCGCTGCATGTGTTCTCGGCGGCGGCCGCTACGCTCGAGGACCGCAAGGCGGGTCTTAAGTTGCCAGTTCGGTTCTCCAAGATTTTGTTTCTGCATCCCCCCGGCGAAACCACCCGGGTGCGGGCAATGATTCATCATTGCAGTAGCGAATACGTCGAGGGCCGGATCGAGCTATTCGATGCCGATGGACGGCCCTGTGTGTTGGTCGATGGTTTCCGGGCCATTGCGATCGGAGGAGCGCACCGCGGAGCGGCTCAAGCCGCAAGTCGGAACGTCCTTTATCATCTCGGCTGGGAGCGAACCCAGATCGAGTCCGGTAGCGAGCAGCTGGAGCCTATCCCTTTGGCGCGTCTGCGAGAAGTAGCGCAGGAGGCCAAGGATCAAGTAGTTGCAGTGAGAGGCCAAACCGCCATCGAGCAGGCTATTGTTGCCAGCGATGAACTGGCTGCCGCCCAGCTAGCTGCTGGCATCCGGGAAATGGCGCTGGCAAGTGGAGCCCGCGAATTCAGCAGCGCGTCCCTAAGGGTGGCTGAGCCGATGCAGTACGTTTTTGAGCGTTTCCTGTCGAGCCTGGCTGCAGAGGGCTGGCTCGAAAAACACGGTGATTACTATCAACCTACCGCTGCTTTCACTGATGCCGCCGATTCCGCCCCGGAGGTGTTACGCACATTTATCGCGGATCATCCCGGGTACTTAGCCGAGGCACTGCTCTGCGCCGCCAGCTGCGCTGAGCTCGGCCCGATTTTGCGCGGTGAAAAGGACGCGGTGCAGGTGCTGTTTGCGGGAAGCTCAGCCGACTTGTTGGATCATTTCTATTGTGAAGGCCTCTACGCGAGTCATTGGCTGGCGGCGATCACGGCGACGATCCAAGAGACCGCCCGGCATTTGCCGGAAGGGCGCGGCCTGCGGATTCTTGAAGTGGGCGCCGGCACGGGCGGATTGAGCGCGCACGTACTCCCGTTGATCGAGCATGAGCTCCATTCGTATACCTTCACTGATGTTTCTGCCGCGTTTTTTGGGGCTGCCAAGCAAAAGTTGGCCAATTTCGACAACGTCGATTACAAACTTTTCGACTTGGAGAAACCGGCGGCGGAACAGGGCTTCGAACCTGGCAAATACGACTTTATCGTCGGCACCAACGTGTTACATGCGGTGAGCGACATCCGCTCAACCCTACGACAGCTTCACCTATTGTTGGCGCCCGGTGGAAATCTGGCGTTCATGGATGTCGCCAATCCGCAATTGTGGACTGAAGTTGTATTCGGCCTCACCCCAGGTTGGTGGCGTTTTACCGATCGGGATCTGCGTTCCCAGCATCCGCTCCTGGCACGCTCCCAATGGGAGACGGTGCTGAAGGAAGTAGGATTTGAGGAAACCACCACGCTTCCGGGGATGACAGGTCCGAAAGGTGAGGGCCAGTTTGTGCTACTGGCTCGCAAGTCCTGGCAAAAATCTGACGAGATTAAAACGCCGTCGGCAGACCTAGGCGAACAGCCAGACGAGCTCACCTCTACGGGATCTTGGTTGGTGTTTGCCGATGCTTCGATCCTTGGCGACCAACTCGCTGCCCGGCTCCGTGACGGTGGGAGCAGATGCCGCGTCGTTCGTGCCGGAGATCGTTACGCCGCTACGGGGAAGGACACGTTTGCCATTGCCCCCGAAGCGCTCGAAGATTGGAAATCTCTGCTGGAGCAATGTGCAGAAGATGGGCCACCGGAACGAATTGTTTATTTCTGGAGCGAGGGCATTGGCCGATACACCGAGCAAGATTCGGCATTGATGGGCACAGACGCGCTGCTGCATCTGGTGCAAGCCTTGGATATCGTCATCGGCCCAACGTCCAAAGTTCGGATTGATCTAGTGACTCGCGGCGCACAACCGGTGGGCCGGTCCAAACATCCCACGAATGTTTCTCAGGCTCCCAAACTTGGGTTGTTCCGGGTAATTCTCAATGAATATCCGAGCTTCGCCGGCCGCGGCATCGACCTCGGGATCGAGGCATCCGAATCCGACTTTTCCATTCTGTGGGATGAATTGGCGCGGGTCGATGGGGAACGCGAAGTAGCCTTTCGAGGTGAAGCTCGCTACGTTCAACGCATCGTCCGGGGTCGGCCTTCGGCTCAACAACGGCTTGATTCGTCCGTCCCGTTACGGCTCGAATCCCGCGAACGCGGGCACTTGGATACTTTAAGCTTCAGGCCATTTGCTCTCCCAGATTGCGAACCGGGCCAAGTCCTGATCGAAGTTAAATCAGCCGGATTGAATTTCCGGGATGTATTAAAGGCGCTTGCTCTCTATCCGATGGAAGCACCGGACGCCCGGCTGTTCGGCGACGAAGTAGCCGGCATCGTCAAAGCGGTGGGTCCCGGCGTCAATCACGTCGCTCAAGGTGACCGTGTATTCGGACTGGCCGTGTTCGGGTTAGCTACGCATGCGTTGGCCCGAGGAGGCGACGTGCGACGCATTCCCGGCGCTTTATCGTTTGAAGAGGCAACCACATTGCCCGTCGTCTTCATGACTGCTTGGCACGCGTTGCAGAACGTAGCCCGCATGCGACCCGGCGAATCTATCCTGGTTCACGCCGGCGCTGGTGGCGTTGGGATGGCGGCAATTCAAATCGCCCATTATCTCGGCGCCGAAGTCATTGCGAGCGCCGGCAGCGCGACCAAGCGGACCTTGCTTGAGCGCCTGGGGGTTAAGCATGTGATCGACTCGCGTCGCGGTGATTTTGCTGACGCCGTTATGGAACTAACCGGCCGGCGGGGCGTGGATGTCGTTCTAAACGCACTCGCCTCGGAAGCAATCCCGATGGGACTTGCCTGTCTGGCAGAGTTTGGACGTTTTATCGAAATCGGGAAACGGGATATCTATTTAAATTCGCGGATACCTCTTTGGCCGCTCCGGCGCAACGCTTCCTTTCACGTCGTCGCTATGGACGCGGTCTTTTCGGGTGATGAATCGTTAACTCGCGGGATGCTGGAAGCGATCTCAAACCTAGTCGAATCTCGGTCCCTCCAGCCGCTGCCATTTCGTTCTTTTCCGGCCGCTCGCGTCGACGCAGCGTTTCGCTTAATGGCGCAAGGGAAGCATATCGGGAAAGTCTTGGTGGCATTCCCAGAGGCATTCCGTCCCCAGCTGGGAGAACCGCTCACCGCCGGATTTCATGTTGATCCGGAGGGATCCTATTTGATAACCGGTGCGTTCGGAGGATTTGGAAAAGTCCTGGCGCAGTGGCTGGTCGAGGCCGGAGCCCAAGACCTGGTGCTGGTGAGCCGGAGCGGCGCAGAATCACCGGAGGCGGCAGCGTTTGTGTCTCGACTCCGAGATCGCGGAGTGAAAGTGACGGTGTTCCGAGCAGACGTGGGTTCTTCGGAAGACGTGGCCCGAGTCATGACGACCGTGCGATCGGCCAATCGTCCGTTAAAGGGAGTTTTTCACTTGGCCATGGTGATCGACGACGCTCCCCTCGCCGCGCTCACCCGCGATCGAATGCGAAGCGTGCTGGCTCCCAAGGCCAGAGGCGCCTGGCTACTCCATCAAGCAACCCAGGATCTCAAACTCGATTGTTTCGTAATGTTCTCGTCGGTATCGAGTGTGTTCGGGAATCCGGCCCAGGGGAACTACGCGGCAGCCAACGCTTTCCTGGATTCATTAGCCCACCATCGCCGGGCCTTAGGACTACCAGCGCTAACCATGAACTGGGGCGCGCTAGGCGGCGAAGGCTACGTCGCGCGCAACGAGCGGGTCGCGGAATTTCTCGCCAAGCAAGGAACAGGCGAAATTTCCCCTCGCGAGGTCATCGAGTTGATGGAGTCATCGCTGGCAGCAAACTCTGACCAAGTGATCGCGTTCCGGGTTGATTGGGCCAAATGGCGGCAAGCGTTCCGCAGCATGCAGGAACGGCCGCTGCTGGAGCGAATTTTTGCCGGCATTGAAGGCCAAGAAACCACCGGAGCAGTCAGCGATTACCGCCAACGGATCGAGTCGGCCGCGCCTGATGAAATAGAAGGTATCGTGGGCCAAGCGGTTCGCGATGCGGTAGCCTCCGTCCTGCGCGTTAAACCGGAGAGCCTGCGCGATGATCAACCGCTAACCGACCTCGGACTCGATTCATTGATGGGTGTCGAGATCGAGAACACCCTTGATGCTTCGCTCGGGGTTGCCTTGCCACCGGCCAGCCTGACGAGAGCGCGCACCATCGCTCAGATCGTTGTGCTGATCGCTGAATTCATGGGGGCAAAACGAACAGGAGCTGCGCCAACCAAAAAGACGGCCGTCAAAGAGACGCGGGAGCAATCTTCAACCGAGGAAGTGGACTTGACCGCGCTGAGCAATGAAGAAATCGCGAGCTTGCTCGGCGAAGACGCGTCGGCAGAGAAGGCTGCCGATGAGCGAGACGTCGTACACTAGCAAACCGACTAATGGAGATTTCCGCCGATAAACGGACTGTGCTCAAGGAATGGCTGGCGAGCGGGAAAGTGAGCCTCCAGCCGTTGACACTTCCTCAACGGGAGCTGTGGGAGGCCTCGCCCGTGCCGGCGACCGATGTCGCCAACCATATCTGCTGTCTTATCAATATCCGCGGCATGCTGACTGCGGAAGCCTGCGAAGCCGCGGTTCGGCGGGTGGTTGAACGTCAAGATGTACTGCGGCTTTCATTTCTGCCCGGCAAAGAACGGCCGGTCCAGATGATCCGGCGAACAGCAGACATCAATTTTCAGTATCGAGCCCTGGCTAACGGACTAACCCGCGAAGAGATCGTAGAAGAGGCAGCCAGCGAGATTTTCAGCAAACCGTTCGATCTGGTACGCGGACCCCTCTATCGCGCCGAAGTACTTCGGTTGAGCTCGGACCGACACGTGATTGTTCTGGCGATTCATCACGCCATCGCGGATGGCTGGACGTTGGGCGTATTTACGGAGGATCTGTGCTCGGCCTACATGCTAGGGATGATCCGTCCGCACGACCGGCTTCCCGAATTGCCTCTGACTTACACAGCCTGGGGAGCGGCGGAGCGAGAATTTTGGCAACCGAAAGAAGTCGAGCGGCGGGCCCCTTTCTGGAGATCTTATCTGACCGGCGCCCCGCGGCTTTGGGATTCCTTCGAAGGACCGCTGACTGCCTCCGGACCGGCCCAAAGACTGGTTCTTCATTTCCCTCTTGAGTTGGCCGACGCCGCGAGAGAACTGGCTCGGAAAACCGGCGCGACACTTTTCAGCACGCTATTGTCGATGTTCCAGATCGCTTTATCTCAATGGACCGGCGAACCGGATGTCCTCGTCGGTACACCAACGGCAAATCGAACCAAACAATCGGTGCGTGAGACCATGGGGTATTTTGCCGGGATCGTTCCCATTCGCGGGCAAGTCGATCCCGACCGCACTTTTGGGGAACACCTCAGAAACGTTCATCAAAATGCGACCGAGTGTTTTGCTAACGCTATGCCTTTCGCGGAGCTGGCCGGAGCGCTAGGAGAAAAGCCAGGCCCCGGGCACAATCCGGTTTACGAAGTGCGTTTCGCGTTGCAGAACCATCCGGTTCCCGACGTCGCTCTGCATGGACTGTCCGCATCCCTTAGTATGCGTTCCACCGGAACCTCGAGATTTCACCTCGGCTGTGAAGTGACGGTAGAAGAGACCGGACTGGAAGTAGTTTGGCTGTTCCGGCCCCAGTCGTTCTCGCTGGCGGAAATCGAAAAGCTCGCTAACCTCTTTCAGGCCGCACTGGCCGCCGCTTGTCATTCCCCGGACAGTCGAATCAACACGCTGGTTGGTAAAAACTGATGAGTACGACAAGGTCAACCGAAGTCTTGAGCCAGGCAGAGCAACCGACCTGGGTAAGCCGGGCTGCGTTCCCGTTACTAACAGCCATTTATTTTACCACCGAAGCAGCCTTGGGTGTCTCGGTGTATCTGGGATGGTTCTGGGTCAGCTTATTGTTGATGCTGTTCGTGAGCCATGTGATGCACGGAATGTTAATCGCTTTTCATGAAGCGTCTCATGGCCTGCTCCGCAAGAACCGGCGGTTAAATGAAATTGATGGAATTATCATCGGGGTGATGAGCTTCACGAGCTTCAACCTTTACCGGGCCGCGCATCAGCTTCATCACGCCCAGTTGTCCACCCAAAGGGACGAAGAATTGTGGCCGTTCGACATTCCGGGCTCACCTCGCTGGCTCAGGGTACTATGCGCGGTGCTTGAGCTGACGGTGGGGATGTTTTACACACCCTTTCTCTTCATTCGCACGTTTTTTCGCAATGGTTCACCCATCCGTAACAAAAAGCTTCGCCGCCGAATCTGGGCCGAGTTCCTTGTGACCCCAGTGGTGTGGGCCGGTATTTTCGGGTTGGTCGCGGTCACTGGAACCTGGAAATACTTTCTCTGGCTGTACTTCGTGCCGGCTTTTCTAGCGGCTAACATGCAAAGCTGGCGGAAATATATAGAGCATGTCGGCTTGACCGGCTCGACGGTGAATGGTTCCACGCGGAGCATCGTCGCCAATGGACCACTCGGGAAGTTTGTCGCATTAACATTACTGCACGAACCGTTTCATGGCGTTCACCATTGGCGCTCCGGGATCCCGCACGCGGAGCTGCCGTTATTTGCGTCAGAACTGGAACCAAAGCATCCGGATGAGGTGGCGCCGTTTCCCAGTTATTGGCACGCGTTCAAGCACCTCTTTCGCACTTTGGCGGATCCTAAGGTCGGTTCTCAATGGCTCAGCCCGACCTCGTGAGGAACCTCCTCAAAAACCGGAGCCATGCCTGTCGGAGTGACGGAGTAATGTAACTTGCTCCCGAAAGAGCACGTCACTTTAAGCGAAAACCAATTCACGGCAGATTATCCCTATCCAAAGATTCCTTTTCGCGCAGACGACATCAATGGTATCCTGCTGGCTCGAATTGAGCGGCCGGAAAGACTGAACAGCCGGCTCTGCCGTCCAAAACGAACTGTGTGGGATCGCTGTTTTCCCATGGACAGAACCAGGACAGCCCCATTAAGAAATTGAGAGCAAGAAATAGTACAAACGATAACCGCCAAAGCGATGACGCGAAAAACTTCTCGGTGGAGAGATCGCTTTGGCCCGATAAATCCGCGACCGCAAGCACCGTGTTGGATAGCCCTACTCCCAACGTTTTTGAGGCCATAGGGCTAAAAAAAGACTTCGACGATGGCGCGGTCAAAGCCCTTCGAAACTTGGATTTGCAGATCCCGGAGGGAGAATTTATCGCCATCACCGGCCCCAGCGGTTGCGGCAAGACGACCCTGCTTCAGCTGCTAGGTGCATTGGATTTGCCGACGGCCGGGCAACTATTATTCCGGGGAACTTCGATTCCTGATTTGCGCGATCCGTCCGCTTATCGCTCTCAGAAAATTGGTTTCGTTTTCCAATCGTTCCATCTGCTACCGACTTTCACTGCGATAGAAAACGTGCAGATCCCGATGCTGGAAACACGGACTTCGAGTTCACAACGCAAAGAGCGTGCACACGACCTTCTGAAGTCGCTTGGCCTGGAACAACGACAGAACCATTTCCCGGCCAAATTGTCAGGTGGAGAAAGGCAACGGGTGGCGATAGCTCGCAGCTTAGCTAATAGCCCTTCTGTATTGCTGGCGGACGAACCGACCGGCAACCTTGACAGTGATAACGCAGCCATGATCCTCGACCTGCTGATTAAGATTCAGCAGGAAAGACGAATGACTCTCGTCCTGGTGACCCACGACATGAGTATCGCTCAACGCGCCGCGCGGGTGATTCATATGATTGATGGACATGCGGTATCCGATCGTCAAACGGGGAACGGAGCCTATTAATGAATTTCGCAACGGTAATATTGCGCGGATTGACCCGTCGCCGGACCAGGACCGGCCTCACCCTTTTAGGTATATCCATCGGCATTGCCGCGGTGGTAGCGTTAGTTGGACTTTCTCGAGGGCTTAACAAGAGTTGGGCCGCAGGGATGAAGGCGCGAGGGACGGATATTGTGATCAGCAACATGACCAGCTCACTGGTTCCGAAAGCTTTCAACGCTAGTGTGCGGGACCGTATTGCTCATCTTCCTCACGTCGACGCCACCTGTACGCTCTTGGTCGATCTTATGAGCGTCGAAAGCGCCGAGATGATGATGGTCTCAGCACGAGAATGGGGCGGGTTCGCCTGGCATAACCTCAAGTTAATTTCCGGCAGGATGCCGAACGACGCCCTGGAAAAAGCGGTGGTTCTCGGAAGGACGGCTGCCGATGTGCTTAAAAAGAAGGTTGGCGACTCAATCCAGATCGAGACCGCGCAGTTAACGGTCGTGGGTATTGTGGACGGTAGCGCTTGGGTAGAAAACGGCTCAGTCATTTTGTCTTTGCCCTTGTCACAGCAGATCACGGGTGATCAAGACAGGATCAACGTCATTGATATCCGGGTGACACCTGGGACCAGCCGGGCCGATATCCAGCAGCTCTGCGAACAGATTAACAAACTGGTTCCCGAAGCTCGCGCCATCGTCGCCAGCGATAACCTTAACCAGAGCGAGGTCTCCCGCATCGTGCAGGCCATGAGTTGGAGCACCTCACTCCTAGCAGTGCTGGTAGGCGTACTTGGAGTGATGAACACGATGCTCATGAATGTCTTCGAGCGAACCGCAGAGATTTGCGTGTTGCTGGCTTTGGGCTGGAAACGCAGCCGGATCGTTGCTCTGGTGCTGTGGGAATCGGCGATTTTGGGTCTTCTAGGGGGCATAATCGGCGTTCTCATCGGCGCCGTGGGCGTGAAAGCGTTAGGAGCAACCCCGGCCATTCGCGGCCTCCTGGAGCCAGACATTGGGTGGCGATTGCTGGGTGTATCGATCGCGATCGCTATTGTGGTAGGTGTGGTCAGCGGCCTTTACCCGGCCTGGCGCAGCTCCAGAGTGACGCCAAGCCAAGCTCTGCATGGGTAAAACTTCGGGAAACCGAATTCACGTATGATCGTTCGTCGTTTAGTTACGGTGGTCGGGCTCCTGTCGGCGTTGATCCTCAACGGGAAAGCGGCCGACCTTTCGGCCAATGATTTAGCGTCCGGTTTAGCTGCTCGACAAGAAGGCGCTGCTTACGTGCGCCTTCGCCTCCAAGTGAAATCATCTGAAACCGGGGCTCCTGAGACCTTACAACTTCAAATCAAAGAGCGGCGAGCTAAGAACGCCACCGATCTAGTGTACCAGGTGCTTTGGCCGCAGGAGCGAAAAGGTGAATCGGTACTATTACACCAGGGCGCTGGTCACTCGGCCACTGGAACAGTCTTCACGCCGCCCGACAAGTCTCAAACCTTGAGCAGTGCACAGTTAAGGGAACCATTCTTCGGGAGCGATCTCTCGTACCAGGACGTTATTGAGGACCCATTCTCCTGGCAGAACCAGAGTATCGCCGGCACGGAAGCAATCAACGGTGTGACCTGCACCGTGCTCGAGTCTAAGCCAAACAAGGGAGAGTCGGAGTACGCCAAAGTGCGCTCCTGGATTGATCCAAACCGGCTGGTTCCATTACGCATCGAGAAGTATTCAGCCTCAGGCGAGCTGAAACTTCGGATCGAAACTACTCGAGTTGCCAACGACGACAAAGGCCGGCCGATCCCGGCTAACCTGGTGGTCCGGGATCCAAAAAAAGGCTCGGTGTCCGAGCTGGATGGCTCACGGATTAAACATAATGTCACGTTTGGTGATGCGGAATTTACTCCAGAAGGCCTGAAGCAGGTTTCAGCACCCGCGGTTAGCGGGACGGAGTAAACGACTCGTTGTCCCGTAGGGATGAACTGCCGCTCAGCGAGGGCAGCCATGCTTTTGCCCCGAAGGGACTGCAGGACTCAGCCCGGGGTTTTAACTCCGGGTTACCGATCCAAAGAATTCCGCCTCGACGGGGCGGTAGGTCTGTTATTGGCGTTTTGAATCTGCGGCCGAATCAATACCGATCCACCCTGAGGTACACACGGAGACGATGTCTTACGCCCCTTCAGGGCGTTTCGTCATGGACGCATACCCGGGGTTAAAACCCCGGGCTGAGTCCTGCAGTCCCTTCGGGACAGTTTCCAATAGCTCAACTTGCTCCATCGAAACTCTCGTCTAGCGTCTAGCGCTATTAATGAACCATTTGTTGCGCGGATGCGCGTTACTAATTGGCGGACTTCAACTGACATTTGGCCCAGAGACCGTCGGCGTCGCCACCGAGGTCACTGCGGACCAGCAGAAGACCGAGCAATCGGCCGCAACCAGCATCGGCACCATTGAAGAAAGTTTGGGTGGCCGTTTGGGAGTGGCGATTTTAGACACCGGCGATGGCCGCCGCCTCGAATATCATGCGAGTGACCGTTTCCCTTTGTGCAGTACTTTCAAATTTCTGGCAGCGGCAGCGATCCTCCAAAAGGCCGATAAGCAGGAGGTAGACCTCAACCGGCAAATCTCCTACGGGCCTATCGACTTATTAGACTGGGCGCCGATAACCAAGAAACATGTTCAGGAAGGAAGCATGACCTTGGACGCACTGTGCGCCGCCGCGATTGAGTACAGTGATAACACGGCGGGGAACCTGCTTCTGCAAACGATCGGCGGCCCCCGCGATCTGACCGATTTTGTCCGGTCTTTGGGCGATCCCGTCACGCGGCTGGATCGAAATGAACCCACCTTGAACACCGCCATCAAAGGAGACGAACGCGACACAACCAGCCCGGCCGCGATGCTGAATAATTTCAAGTCGTTGTTGCTTGGCAACACTCTCTCCGATGCATCGCGGCTGCAATTGGAAGCCTGGCTGATTAAGAACACAACTGGGGCCAAGCGTCTACGCGCCGGGTTGCCGTCGAACTGGCAGATTGGAGATAAGACCGGTACGGGAGAGAATGGAGCAGCCGGAGATATTGCGATCGTGCGACCCCCGAATCGGGCGCCGATTCTTATTGTTGTTTATACTGTCGAATCCGCGGCTCCGAGCGAGAAGATTAATGAGGCGTTCGCGGCGATTGGGAAAATTGTCGGGGAAGAATTTTAGGAGGTAATATGGTAGGGCGACACTCCCGAATAGCCCAAGCCGCCCGCGAAGCGTTTACATTCGGATCAAGCCCACGTTTTGTGGCAGTCTCCTTAAAACTTGAACGTGATAGTGGCTTCGACATGGAACGGCCATTCTGCGACTACCGAGTCATTTCCATAGAACGGGTTCGGCGGTGACCAATTTTTTTGATCGGTCAGATTTAACAGGGCTAGCTTGGCCTCGAAACGGTCATTCTTACTCTTGTACAGAAAACTAAGATCCATCTCGTATTGCCACGGCACCACGATGTAACCGTTGTAATCCAGAAAATAAGGCCCGGTTACATTAACGCCTAACACCGCTCCAAACGTTCCGTAATTCGTGGGGACCTGATACTTAGCCAAAAAGTTGAACAAATGAGAAGGAAGCCCCGGCTGACGGTAAGCGCCTTCGGGCGCAAAATAACCCGTATCGACTGCGACGCTACCGGCTGGTCCCCCGAACAGCACTCCGTTCTGCTGGGAAAAATTAATCGGATACTGCTGCTTCGCTAAGAAGGTTCCGCCTCTCGGCACAAATTCGAAGGAGTTCAGGTAGCTGTACCCGGCACTCAGATAAAAATTACGGCTCGGCTGATAGTCAGCTTCGATCTCAAAGCCTTGGGTCTTATCCCTGATGGTCGAGCCCCCGATTTGGGGAAGATTCCGACTCTGATTAAACAAAGCTGCGTTAATAAATAAGGTATCCTGAAGCAGAGTGGCTTTCGCACCGATTTCGTATAACTCACTGACTTGCTTAAGATCCCCTTTAATTGGAATCGGAATAGCGTTACCCGGGAAACCGCCCGAATCACCGGACGCGATCGATTCGCTGTAGTTATAAGTGAAATAAAGGCTCAACCATTTCCATGGCTTGAATGTCGGGCTCACATTGAAATTGGGATCAACCACCCAGGCGTCAGCTCGATTGGTATTCACCGGGAGCGGAACTCCATAGGCTTTAGCTTCGCCGTACAGAGGATCCATCACCGTGACCCCAATAATATCGGCACGCACACCGGCGAGAATGGACAGGTGTTCGCCAAGGTTCAGGACGTGTTGATAAAAAGGCGCGATATCTAAAATCCTGGAGTTATTGGTATCGCCGTTGAGCACGCCAGGGGTAGCGGTGTACCCAGGATGACCCGGCACCGGCAGGGCAGTACCAAAGCTAAAGTTATTTGGGTTGAAACCGTACAAATATTGCCGGCTGATATCCCAGGCGTTGGCCGGTTCATTAGAAAAATCATCATAAGCCGTAACCTCTTGATAACGGATATCCAAGCCGAGGTTGACCTGGTTGCCGATTACGAATGGTTTGGCTGCAGAAGTCAATGACGGTACCGGAGATTTCCCATCGTCATCGGCGACTTTCTTGCCATCTGCAGCGACGCTAACGCCGCCCACGGGCACATCGAAATTGAGATGGAGTTCGGTACGATTCTCGAATGAAATCGCCGGGTCAATTACTTCAGACCAATAAACCAGCGTGTGCAGATTATCTTCTTTGTACTGGAACAGGGTATTGTTGACCAGGGTGGCGCTGTCGTTCAGTTCCAACGTCTGGATCGCTTGGCCCCAAAAATAGTTCCCGTAAAAGATATCGCCGATGTCCAAGCGGTCAGACAGCGGCAAGGTTTCCTCGCCAGTTGGAAAAATGAAATTGCTGCCCGGTGACACATTGGCGGCAGTCCCGAGTTGGCCGCTGGCGGTGTGCACGAAACCGGTGAAGTATTTATAGTTATCGATCAGCTCTTGGGTGGGCCGGTTATAACCGAAGTTCTGGGTGTAGCTGGCGAAATAGCCGTCGCCCATCAATTGCAGCGTATAATTCGAGCTCGGCGTCCAGGTAAGAGCCGCGTAGATGGATTGAGTATGAAAGAATTGCCCTTCCACAAAACTATCTGCGTAATCGCCAGAATAACTGACGCGGAAGGCAAGTTGATTTGGAATAATTGGTCCGCCGGTATCGATGGTCCATCGATAAACGCCGTAGTTACCAAAGGTGGCGCTCACGGATCCGTGCCAAGCGTCAAAGAACGGCTGTTTGGTGTTAAAATTGACCCAACCCCCAACATTCTGGGATACCCCCGAAAGCACGGTCGGTGGTCCTTTGAAGATATCCACCGATTCAACATAATTGAAATCGAGCGGCAGCCCGGCGCCTGCTTCGGTTAGTCCCTGGCGCATTCCATTAATGAAAATGTCGGCAATTTGACCTCGGATACTGGGATTGGATGGCTCGCCGAAGTTGCTGGTGGTATAACTGCTGGTGGTTAGCTTATTAAAGTCTCGGACGTCGGTGATACTGATATCATCCAGTTGAGCCCGGGAAATGATGGTAACATTACGCGGGATATCCATCACATTTTGGTCGAGACCGAAGACCGAGCTGGTTGGACGCACCGTTGGCAGAATGGCTTCGTTCAGCGGAATCTGTGCACCGGTTACAATCACTTGATTCAATTGGTTTGAAGTATCTCCTTTAGCCGGAGTCGGTGAAGGGGATGCAGTCTGGGCAACGCCCGGCGTTAGCCAAAGTGAGCTGAGCCCGATAAACAAAGAGATGATGATTCTCCTAAGATGTGCCATTTGCTGCAGTCCGTGATAAATGATCCTGTAACCCTGTTGTGAAACGTTTTTGAACCCGGAGACGCTGAACCAGCCGCAGGCGAGCTAGCAGTCGTCGTGCCAGGAGTTAACGCAGGGTAAGAACGCCCTTTTTATTCAGCTGTCGCCAGGATCCGGAAGCTAGACGCACAGGGAGTAAAACGCGGCGCGCTGAACAAGATAATAGACGCTCGCCACTTTTCGCTCAGCCTGTCCAGTAGATGACAGCGCAGAAAATCAGGTTGTCCTGGATCTTGGACACTATGGTTGAGCGGGTACAGAGTTGTTAATCGCTAACAATTCCATGATCCGAGAACACTTCCTGCGCGTCAACTCAACCGCTGTAACGCAGATACCCATGCCTTGGGTGTGATTCCGAAAGTCTCTCGAAAAAGCGCTACAAAAGCGCCGGGATGTTGATAGCCGACGGCGAAAGCGACCTCTTTCACTCGGCACCCTGCCACCAGCAATTCAATTGCTTTCATCAAGCGCACTTGCCTACGCCAACATTCAAAATCGGTGCCGACCTCACGGTGAAAGGTTCTTTCTAAAGTACGGACACTGACCCCGGCTGACACACACATCGATTTCAACGAGACCGGGCAACGGGGATCTTCCACCACGATTTGCGCAACGTTGCGCGCGCGCGGGTCTGCCGGAAAGATGATGCCGGTAGGTACCGGGGTGGCTCGCTCCAACTCCGCCATTAACAGATCACGAAGCGCGCACTCAATCCGATTGCGCACGCGAAGCCGGCCGACTCTCACAATCTCGATGATGAGTCCGCAAGCGCTCTCTTGCGCCAAGTCAACTTTCCCCGAACGATGTCGCATGCGAGCCATCTTCGAAATTCGGTTCTTACCACGCGTATTGGGCTTGGCCTTGGCCGGCCTCGGTCATGCGTCTCTCGCCTTTGGATCTCCCGCCCCGCCGAAAGTGGCATTAGAATCCGGGGTACTGGAAGGAACCTATTTCGGTTCCAACAACGAAGTGGCGTTTCTTGGTGTGCCGTATGCCGCACCGCCGGTTGGCGAGCAGCGTTGGAAGCCGCCGGCTCCGGTAAAAAAGTGGACCGGGACGCGCCCGGCTACCCAATTCGGCCCTGCAGCTCCCCAGCTTCCGGCCAACTGGTTACCGCAGGTTGCCTGGAACGAAGACTGTCTTTATCTCAACGTATGGACGACACAGTTCTCTCCAGATGCTAACCTACCCGTTATCGTTTTCTTTCACGGCGGAGGAAATGAAGTTGGCTACAGCCAATTGACTCCGCTCGGCCCCACTCTTTCACGGTTAGGCGTTGTGGTGGTTAGCGCGAATTATCGACTTGGACCATTCGGATTCTTTGCCCACCCAGCGCTAACGGCGGAGTCAGACCACCATTCTTCCGGTAACTATGGGTTACTGGACCAGCTCCAAGCGTTGCGTTGGGTTCGAGACAATATCTTCCGTTTTGGAGGAGATCCGCATCGAGTCACCGTGATGGGACAATCCGCGGGCGCAGTCGATATCAGTCTGCTGATGGCTTCTCCGTTGGCCACCGGATTATTTCAAGGAGCGATTTTAGAGAGCGGCGAAGCCCAGAGCACGCTTAACCAGGACATTCGGTCATCGATTCCGTACAACCGGATTTCGAGCACAGGAGAAGCCACCGGAGAAAAATTCGCCAATGATTTCGGAATTACCGGCGGTCCCAACACGTTAGAACGATTGCGCAGCATTCCCGCTGACAAAGTTCTGGCGACTTGGCAACAGGACCCCAAGGTCAGGTTTGAAGCGATCGTGGATGGCTGGGTGGTTCCAGAACAGCCAGCAAAGATTTTCGCGGAAGGCAAACAACTCAAAATTCCGGTGTTGGTCGGCAGTAATGCTGACGAAGCCACGGTATTTGGTCTCGTCGCTCCAAAAACCGTTGATGAATATAAGATGTATCTGCAACGCGATACCGGGCGGTTCGCTGACCAGGAATTTGCTGCCTACCCGGCAGAGTCAGCTGCAGCCATCCCCGAACAATTCCTGAAATACCACAATGATCTCTTCGGTTACGGTGCTTACTCTTTGGCGCGAGCGATGACGCACTGGGGCCAGAAAGCTTATCTATATTTATTCGCGTATGCAGAAAAAGGGAAACGCGCGAATCTTGGTGCCTATCACGGCGAAGAACTCAATTTCCTCAGTAACTCCTTTCCCACGGACTGGGTGCACGACCAGGACGAAGAGAGTCTCGGCCAGACGGTACGCATCTACTGGAGCCAGTTTGCCAAGACGAGTAACCCGAATTTTAGCGGATTGGCGGAATGGCCAGCATACGCCGTCCGGGAAGATCAATATCTGGAGCTTGGGCGTAAAGTTGCTCTGCGCCAAGTTCCCGAGCGGCTAAAGACTCTGGAGCAAATCATGGCGTCGGTTATAGGCGACACTACAGGCTCAGCAACTGGTTCTCTCTCGACGAATTAGATGGGCGACGCGCTGCATGGCGGAACCCCCACTACGCAGTCCGCAAAAACTGCGGTGTAGTAATTCCCATGGAAACATAGATGCTGGTTAAACCTTCGACTCCGAAGGACGCCGGTTTGATCCACTCAACCGGGATGTAAAGCAGCGCACCACCCATTGGTACTGGGGCGCCTGGCAACATGATCGCGTGATACGCCCGGCCATCCAGCATGACCGGTTCGGATGTCGGCCTCAAGGCCAGGACGGCGGTACCGCCTTCGCCGCCAAAAAAACACCAGACCGGACTCATCGATTTCAAATCGGTCGCTTGTTTTCGGTCAAGCATCCCCACGAATCGATGTGCCAAATTATAGACATTCCCGATCAAAGGGATTCGGCCGAGGCTGCCGTCAACAAAACTTTGCAGCCGGCTCTTCAAGCCCGCTTGTACAAACACGCCAAGCATATAAATCGCGGTGAAAACGAACACGATCCCGATGAGGTAGGCAGCGACTTTGGTGTCAACAACTCTAAGGCCGATGGAGATTAAGAGTCTGCCGATGCCGCTGGTAGGCCCGACAAATTGATCTACTACACTCCCGACCCAGACAATAACCGCCACTGTCATTATCACGGGCAGCACGGCAACTAAGCCGGCCACAAACGTGCGAATTGGGGCGTGAAATAATTTCTTCATGGTGCGCAATCGGGGAAGGTCGGATAGCCATAGGCACCGCACAAGCACGTACTCGCCTGAAGCTCGTCCGGCAACGAGAGCGATCGCGCTCGTTATCGAACGAGCCGGAGCTTGCACCGGTGACCGATCGGTTACATGATTGTAACATATGGTGCCGCCATCCCCCGCGGACATCCGCAATTTCGCCGTTGCCGGGCATGCTTCGTCCGGAAAAACGATCCTTACAGAAGCCATGCTGCTTTGCAGCGGCACGATCGGACGAATGGGCCGCATCAGCGACGGTTCCACCGCGTCCGACTACCACGTCAGCGAGAAACAAAGGCAGATCTCCACCCAGACTTCTCTTTTGCATACGAATTGGCTCGGCAAAAGGTTCAATATCTTAGATAGCCCGGGGTACCCGGATTTCATGAGCGAGACGCTCGCATCGTTGCGGGTAGCCGACTTCGCACTCGTGGTGGTGCATGCGCAGCACGGGGCCGGAGTAGGAACAGAACGCGTCTGGAATTATGCCACGGAATGCAACATTCCCAAGATCCTGGTGGTGAATGCCCTGGATAAGGAGCACGCCAATTTTGAAGACGTGCTCGCGAACCTTCGCGCTGAGTACGGGCGCATCTTCCCCATGAATATCCCGGTTAATCCCGGGCCAGGCTTCAACCAGATCCTAGATATTCTCCGCAGCGATATCGTCAATTACGAAACCACGGGTCGCAGCCGGTTCAGCGAAGAGCCGGCTACCGGCCCGTGGAAAAAACGGGTGAGCGAGTTGCATCAGGAATTGATTGAGCTGATCGCAGAGTCCGATGACTCACTGTTGAACAAATTTTTTGATCAAGGTTCGCTCTCGGAAGAGGAGTTTCGCAGCGGGATCCATTCGGCCATTCAGTCGCAAATTTTCACCCCGGTATTTTGCGTTTCCGCGGAGACCGGCGTCGGGATTGCGCGCCTAATGGATTTCATCGCCAAATATGGTTCTTCGCCCGTGGATCGGCAGAAAGTGGCCGCTGTTGACGGTAACGGCCGGGATACAGAGATCAGCCTCACCGATCCGGAACCGGTGGCTCAGATCTTTAAAACCATGAACGAAGAGCAATTCGGCGAGCTCTGGTTTTTCCGGGTTTATTCCGGTGGCGTTAAGTCCGGGAGCGACCTATTCAACAGCTCGCGCGGGGCTTTCGAACGGATCGGACAAATTTATTACCTGAACGGACGTAATCGTGTCCCGATTAATGAGCTCGGCCCCGGAGAAGTTGGAGCCACGGTGAAGCTCAAAAACAGTTACACCGGAAACACGCTTTGTTCGGGGAACCGACCGGTTAAGCTGCGCGAACCGGTCTATCCCAAACCCATGGTTCACGCCGCCCTTCAGCCACAAGCCAAAGGGGAAGAAGATAAAATCGCGGCCGGCCTCGCGATATTGCATGAAGAAGACCCCACTTTCGTGGTGACAACTGACCCCGAATTGCATCAGACGATCGTAGCGGCGCAAGGTGAACTGCATCTCGATGTATTAGCGGAACGGCTACGCCGGAGATTCAAAGTCCATTTTGATCTGATTGAACCGCGAGTGCATTACCGGGAGACCATCAAAATGCCGGCGGACGCAACCTATCGGCATAAGAAACAAAGCGGCGGCGCCGGCCAATTCGCCGAAGTGGCGCTCCGCATTACTCCGAGACCGCATAACTCCGGCATTGAGTTTAAGGAATCGCTTTCGGGCCAGTGTGTGGACCGCGTTTTCGTTACCTCCGTGGAACGCGGAACGCATAATGCCTGCATAGAGGGGATTCTTGCCGGTTACCTGGTGGTAGACGTTGGGGTTGATTTTTACGACGGTAAAATGCATCCGGTCGATTCCAACGATATTTCGTTCCAGATCGCCGGTTATTGGGCCTTTAAAGAAGCATTTCTTAAAGCCAAACCTTGTTTGCTCGAGCCAATACAAACGCTCGAAGTCCGGGTCCCCAACGATTGCATGGGCAAGGTGATCGGAGATTTGTCCAGCCGCGGCGGAAAGATTTTGGGGATGGAAACGGACGGCCATTTTCAAACTGTCCGGGCGCAAGTTCCCGCACGCGAACTCTACCGTTATTCAACTCAGCTTCGATCTCTCACCGGCGGCCGGGGCGTACACATCGAGGGGTTCAGTCACTATCAAGAGATGCCTGCGGAGCTGGAGCAGAAGGTGGTTGAGGCAGCGAAGAAGGTGCGGAAGTAGGGGGGCGGGGAACGCCGGGAACGCGCGGGAACGCGGCGAGCGTCGGGAACGCCGGGAGGGGAGCCGCTTTGTCGTGCGGCAGTTCTGTCGGTAGTCAGCCACCGAAAGCCTTCGGGGCAGGCAGAACTGCCGCACGACAAAGCGGCTCCCCTCCAGGCGCGTTTTTCGCGACATTCCCGCGCGCTACCGGCGTTCCCGCCCGTTCCCGGCGTTTCTCCAGTTGCTCCAGGTCCCCTCCCCTCCGCGATCTTCTTTCTATCCCGAATATACCTTTCGTGCGAAGGTTGGACTTAACAATTCACCCCCCGCCGTCTGCTCGTCCAGCTGTATCCAGGTCTGGTCGTTATCGGTTGTTTCGGATCTACTTGGACGGAGGAGCTGACGTTTGCTTTTGAAAAATGATCCCGAAAGCATTCGACTACTGCCGGCCAACGACCCTTCCTGAGGCCATCTCTTTATTGCAGCAACATGGTGACGCTGCGAAAATATTAAGTGGCGGACAGAGCTTGATCCCCATGATGAAGATGCGACTGGCTCAACCAGAGTATCTTATCGACATCAACCAAATTGCTGGTCTTGAGTATATCAAGGAAGATGCCGGTTATTTGAAGATTGGTGGACTGACCAGGGAAGCTGACCTCGAGGCTTCTACCCTGATCCGCTCCAAATACCCTCTAATCTTAGACACCGCCTTCTCTATCGCCGATCCGCAGGTGCGTAACCTGGCAACGGTCGGCGGCAATTTAGCCCACGGAGACCCTGCCAATGATCACCCGGCAACCATGCTCGCACTCAATGCAGAGGTCATCGCGACCGGGCCAAATGGGCAGCGAAGTATTCCGGTAAAGGCGTTCTTTGTATCTCTTTTCACTACTGCGCTGGAAAGTAACGAAGTACTCACCGAGATCCGAATTCCAATCCCACCGGCAAAGAGCGGCGGAGCTTATTTCAAGCTAGAACGGAAGGTCGGCGATTTTGCTACGGTAGGAGTGGCGGCTCAGGTAACGCTGGACGGAAAAGGCAGTTGCGTGCAGGCCGGGATCGGTCTCACGAATGTCGGGGGAACTCCGGTAAAAGCGGTAAAAGCAGAGGATTTTCTACGCGGCCAGCCACTGGACGAGGCCAATATAAAACAGGCAGCATCGCTGGCCGCTCAGGACGCTCATCCGAGTTCGGACCTACGCGGTCCGGCTGAATATAAGGTTTCGATGGTGAGAGAATTATGTAAGCGAGCGCTAACTAAGGCCCGGGAGCGGGCCAACCAGTAGTGTTGCCCAGAACCAAAATTACCTAGCCTCCTATGACCACCAAAAACGTGATCAATATTACGGTTAAAGTAAACGGCAAAGATCACACCGCCGCCGTCGAACCAAGATTGCTGTTAGTCCATTTCATCCGAGAAGTTCTAGCGTTGACCGGTACGCACGTCGGCTGCGACACCACCAACTGCGGCGCATGTACAATTCTCCTCGACGGCAGACCGGTGAAATCCTGCACCATGTTTGCCGTCCAGGTCGACGGGCGAGAGTTGAGCACCATCGAGGGTGTAGCCCAGAACGGGGCGCTACATCCGTTACAAGAAAGCTTCAAAGAAAAGCACGGATTGCAATGCGGCTTCTGCACGCCGGGGATGATCATGTCCACCTACGCCTTACTCCAAAAAAATCCGCAGCCGACCGAACAAGACATACGATGGGGAATTTCTGGCAATCTTTGTCGTTGTACCGGTTACCAGAATATCGTGAAGGCGGTGCAGTACGCGGCTGAGAAAATGAGCGCGAAAAAAGAAACCGGAGAATAAGAACATGATCCTAAAAACATCTCCAGAGATCGGCGGGCTTGGTCATTCAGTGAAACGAAAAGAGGATTTGCGCTTCATTCAAGGCAAAGGCAACTACCTCGACGACGTGCATCTTCCCGGGATGGTGTACGGGCACATGGTGCGGAGCCCTTACGCTCACGCCCGACTGATCGCGATTCGAACCGAGGAGGCTAAAAAATTGCCAGGCGTGCTCGCCGTCATCACGGGCGAAGACTTAGCCAAGGCCGGACTCGCCTGGATGCCGACCTTGTTTCACGACAAGCAGATGGTTCTAGCAACTGGAAAAGTGCTCTTCCAATCTCAGGAGGTCGCTTTTGTCGTGGCGGAAGATCAATACACGGCGGCAGACGCAGCCGAATTGGTTGAAGTTGACTACGAAGAGTTGCCGGTTGTGGTAGACCCCCACAAGTCGACCGACGCCGACGCGCCGATCCTAAGAGAAGACCGCGAAGAAAAGTCTAACCATATATTTCATTGGGAGGTTGGCGACCGCGACGCCACCGAACAAAAAATGAAAAGCGCCCCAGTTACGGCCAAGGTGAAGGCGTTTTTCCCGCGATGTCATCCTGCGCCGTTAGAAACATGCGGTTGCGTAATGGATTTCAATTCGTCCACCGGAAAGCTGACCGCTTGGATGACTTCCCAGGCGCCTCATGCCCATCGCACCGTTTTCGCTTTGGTTGCCGGGATCCCGGAACAGAATATCCGTGTCATTGCTCCCGATATTGGAGGCGGATTTGGAAACAAGGTACCGGTTTATCCCGGCTATGTGTGCGCTGCAGTTGCCGCGCTGACCGTTGGCCGACCGGTGAAGTGGGTTGAAACTCGCTCTGAGAACCTCCAATCCACCGGCTTTGCCCGGGATTACCACATGGAGGCCGAGCTGGCCTCCGACCAGGAAGGTCACATGTCGGCTTTACGGGTCAAGGTGCTGGCTGATCATGGGGCATTTAATGCGACCGCTCAACCGACAAAGTTTCCGGCTGGCTTGTTTAGTATCTGTACTGGTTCATACGACTTTTCGTCGGCTTTCTGCGAAGTCGATGGCGTTTACACGAATAAAGCACCTGGCGGTGTCGCCTACCGCTGCTCGTTCCGGGTGACGGAAGCCGCCTATCTGATCGAGCGAGCGATGGACGTTCTCGCCCAGGAATTGAAGATGGATCCGGCAGAATTACGCCGGCGAAACTTCATTTCTCCGGACAAGTTCCCGTACCTTTGTCCGCTCGGATGGAACTATGACAGTGGCAATTACGAAGGTGCGCTGAACCTGGCCTTGGAAAAGATCGGCTACGCCGAACTGCGCAAGGAGCAGGCTGAAAAACGGAAGCAGGGTGAGCTCATGGGAATCGGCATCTCCAGCTTTACAGAAATTGTCGGCGCCGGACCGTCGCACACCTTCGATATTCTTGGGATCAAGATGTTCGACAGCGCTGAGCTCCGCGTCCACCCGACCGGTAAAGCGATCATGCGAATGGGAACAAAATCCCAAGGGCAAGGGCACGAAACGACTTATGCGCAGATCGTGGCGCAGGAGTTAGGAATTCCAGCCTCGGACGTACTGATCGAAGAAGGAGACACGGATACTGCTCCTTACGGTCTGGGAACTTACGCTAGCCGCAGTACGCCTACCTCCGGTGCGGCCGCGGCGCTGGCGTCACGCAAAGTTCGCGATAAAGCGCGCAAAATCGCCGCGCACCTGCTTGAGGTCAGTGAAGAGGACTTGGAGTGGGAGCCGGGTAAGTTCTCGGTAAAAGGAGCACCCGGTAAATCCAAGACGATTCAAGAGATTGCCTTTGCCGCTTACAGCAATTTCCCGGAAGGGATGGAGCCTGGGTTGGAAGCGGTCAACTATTATGATCCTCCAAATCTGACGTTCCCTTTCGGCACATACATCGCGGTAGTCGATATCGATAAGGGAACCGGCGAAGTTAAAGTCCGGAAGTTTGTAGCCATTGATGACTGCGGGAACATCATCAACCCGATGATTGTTGAAGGACAAGTTCACGGCGGACTGACGGAGGGTTTGGCCATCGCGTTCATGCAAGAGATCAGCTACGACGAAAGCGGCAATATCCAGGGAGGGACCTTCATGGATTATCTGGTTCCAACTGCCATCGAAACGCCTCACTGGGATACGGGACATACCTGCACGCCTTCACCCCATCATCCGTTTGGGGCAAAGGGAGTGGGAGAATCTCCAAACGTGGGTTCACCTGCGGCCTTTGTGAACGCGGTGGTCGACGCGCTCTCTCATCTCGGGGTCAAGCACATTGATATGCCACTGTCGCCGTGGAAAATCTGGCAGATCCTCAAAGAGAAAGGAGTAGCGGAATAGGCTTTTATGGCGATCAAAATCGAGAAGAGCTTTCAGGTGGCCGAACCGGCGGATCAGGTCTGGAAGGTGATCAGTGATCCCACGAGGGTGGCGAGTTGCGTGCCCGGGGCCCGGATTACCGAAGAAGTAGATGAGAAGACTTACAAAGGCGTAATCAAGATCAAGCTCGGCGCAAGTGTGACCGACTATAAGGGCGAGGCGCACATTGAGCGCCTCGATGATCAGGCTCAGGAGATCGAGATCATCGGCAAAGGCCAGGATGTACGGGGCAAGGGCGGCGCCACCATGAAGTTGACCGCGAAGGTTCGGGCGCTGCCTGAGGGCGGTACCGAGGTCGCGACCATATCCGAGCTGAACGTTATCGGCATCCTGGCGCAAATGGGCAGCCGTATGATTCAAGAGGTAGCAAATCAGATATTCGAGGAGTTTACGAAAAACCTTCGACAACAGCTTGCTCCAAAGGTTTCTGAGAATGCGCCAGATCAACCGCCTGCCGAAACGGAACCGATCGATGCTGGCTCCCTGGCTGTCTCGGCCTCGATTCGAGCGATTGGTCGCATTTTCAAAGGGGACTCCAAGGAATAGTCGATTTGAATAGCCGATTTAGGGCCAGGTCCGGCACCGCACCGAGTCGATAACGTCAACGATGGCTTTGCCAAATTCAAATTCTGGAACCGGACAGATTCCGAGCATCGGCGCTCTGATCGAGCGCTCCCGCGCTCTTGGGTACGTCATGGATCGATCCCTCGCGACCGCGATCTATTTGCTAGTTCGACTCGGCAAACCCTTACTGATCGAGGGGCATGCAGGGGTGGGAAAGACCGAGGCAGCTAAGGTGCTTGCTTCCATCCTGGGAACAGAGCTGATCCGGCTCCAGTGTTATGAGGGGTTAGATGTTAATTCGGCGGTATACGAATGGAACTATCAGAAACAGCTGCTCGCGATTAAAATTCAGGAGGCGAGCGGCCGGACGATACAAGATCTCGACGCGCATATCTTTGGTCTGGACTTCTTACTGAGGCGGCCGCTCCTGAAATCGATCTCCTGCGAAGAAAGCTCCCCGGTACTCCTAGTGGACGAGATTGATCGGGCGGATGAAGCATTCGAAGCATTCCTGCTCGAGGTACTAGGTGAATTCCAGATCAGTATCCCGGAGCTAGGAACGATCAAGGCGAAGAAAGCGCCCCATGTTATTCTTACTTCAAACGGGGCTCGAGATCTGAGTGACGCGCTAAAAAGAAGATGCCTGTATCATTGGATTGATTATCCCAGCTTCGAAAAGGAGATGGACATCGTTCAAGCGAGGCTACCGGGGATCGGTACAGAGCTTGGTACGCAAGTGGTTAGGTTCTTGCACTCGCTCAGAAAGATGAGCCTTTCTAAGATTCCAGGAGTGGCCGAAACCTTGGATCTATCGACCGCGCTTGCGCTTCTGGAGAAGACAGATCTGGATCAAGAAACCGCCAACCAAATGATCGGTTGTGTCATCAAATCTGCCGATGATCTCGTCAAAGTCCGGGAGGAGGGCGTCGATAAACTGCTCGCGTCCCGATGAAGAATAACTCAAAGGCCGGACCCGTTCCGACGGACGCTGAGTCGAAGTGTCTTGAGGAAACGGTGGTACGATTCTGCCGTTGCGCTCGCGCAAACGGACTGGGCTCCGGCAGGACGACAATCGATTGCTTGCAGGCGATAAGGATCGTGCAAGACGCCGGTGCAGCAGCCATCGAGGACGCACTCAGATCCGTACTCTGTTCTTCGAAAGATGAATGGGACCTGTTCGCTAAACTGTTCGCCCTAATCTGGGAGGGTCCAGCGCCTACAGGGCCGTCCCCTAAGAAATCGGGCAAGAACCGGTTTTCCGCCCAGGGATTAGGACCGGGAAAAAATACGCTGAAGCTATTCAGCGACACAGAACGTTTGCACTCGGACTCTGATTCCGGAAAGGCCATCTCCGGCGCGAGCGTGATCGAACGATTAACGAAAACCGATCTTGCGATGATCCCTCATGGTGATTTAGCCGAGCTTGAACGGTTGTCGCAACGCCTGCTTCGGCGCATGTCGTATCGGCTCTGGAGGCGGCGCCGTCTCAGTGACCGCGTCGGCATCGTCGACTTTCGCAGAACGATACGCCGGAATTTGGTACATGGCGGTGAGCTGATTGAGCTGCGCTACAAAAAACAGCGACGGCAAAGGGCGAAGCTGGTGCTTCTTCTGGATGTCAGTGATTCAATGAATCCTTACAGCCTGTTTCTGCTGAGGTTCGCTTACGCGCTGAAGCGATGCGCGCGAGAGGTGTCCGCCTTCGTTTTTAGCACCACGCTCCTTGATATTAGCGCCGTGTTGAACGCCAAGTCCTGGCCCAACGTACTGGAAATACTTTCAGAAATGACAACGGGATGGCGCGGCGGAACCAGGATCGGAGGTTCTTTGCGATCGTTCAACGAACATTTCGGCGCGAAATTACTGTCCCGGAATACGGCAGTCATCATCCTGAGCGACGGGTGGGATACAGACGCACCGGGCGCGCTGGCGAGTGAACTCCTGAAAATCAAGAGCAAGAGCAAGCAGCTCATCTGGCTCAATCCACTGCTCGGGGTCCCAGGATACGAACCGGTAACGCGAGGAATGAGTGCGGCGTTACCATATATTGACGTTTTTGCTCCCGCTCATAATTTAGAAAGCCTTCTGCAGTTAGAGAGGCACCTCAAGGTGGCTTAGATGAACATGTTCGACGAATTCCTGAGTCGAGCCGCCGCGTTACGTTCGGAAGAACACCCGTTTGCGACGGCGGTTGTAGTGAGGTGCCAAGCTCCGGTTTCGGGTAAACCGGGCGATAAAGCCATCATCGAAGCGGACGGCAGTATTTGGGGATGGATAGGCGGCGGATGTGTGCAGCCGTTGGTGGTTCGAGAAGCCCTGAAAGCAATCGGCGACGGAAAGCCGCGGCTGGTTCGAGTAGCGCCATCCCAGACCACTGAACCAGAGGAAGGCACTGTGAGTTATACTATGACGTGTCATAGCGGAGGCGCTCTAGATATTTACATTGAGCCCGTGTTAGCCAAACCACAGATTTTGATCCTGGGCCGGTCTGCGGTCGCCAAATCGTTGTGTGGTCTGGGTAAAGCGATTGGCTACCGAATCACGGTCATGGCGGCAGGAGCTGGGCCTGAGATCTTCCCGGATGCCGATACCACTAAGCAAGCGCTAGATCTGTCGGAGGTTGAGCTAGGCCGCGAGACATTCATCGTGATATCAACTCAAGGAGAACAGGACGAGGAAGCGCTCGAGCAAGCTTGCCGGACGGATGTGTCCTACATTTCTTTTGTAGCCAGCGACGTTAAGTCGCACAAAGTGTTTGAATCGCTGGCCGCGAAAGGTATTCCCCAGGAACGTATCGCTCGCATCCGAGCGCCGGCAGGCCTTCGACTCGGCGGGCTGTCACCACAAGAAATCGCGTTGAGCATTCTTGCTGAAATCGTCCAGGTAAGGAAGACGGAGCCGGCTCGTATCGAGCGATACAAACCCGCGGACGGCAAACAGAACCAGCCCGAAGCGATCGATCCGATATGCGGAATGTCAGTGGAACCAAGCCAAGCTAAGTACGCTTCCGAATATCGAGGCGAGACGTATTACTTTTGTTGCGCGGGCTGTAAGCAAGAGTTTGACGTTCATCCAGAGAACTACTTAGCGGCCAGTCTGCCCAATCCGTGACTTCTCGCACTAAAACTTGTGACCTGGTTGGACCAGTGCATCGTTACTATTGTGGTTGAAGATTTTTTTGAAACCGCATACCTGCTCGAATCACGCCGTGAGCCGTTTGCGATAGCGACTGTGATCAGCGTTCAAGGATCGGGATCGGCCAAACCGGGGTCCAAGGTTATTATCGACAGGGATGGGCGGGTGGTGCTTGGATGGGTCGGCGGTGGTTGCGCAGAAAGCACGGTGTGTCATGAAGCTTTGGAAAGTATGAGCGATAGCAAAGTCCGCGTAATCGATGTTGATTTGACCGACGAAATTTTTGGAATGCCGTGCGGTGGTATGATGCAAGTCGCGATTGAACCCGTCTTACCTAAACCAGACCTAGTGATTGCCGGGCACGGACGGATTGCTGAGACCTTGGCTCAAATGGGCCAGCTACTAGGTTTTTCTGTGACGGTGGCTGACCCAGGAGCAGCCCCTGACGATTTTCCAACCGCTGACCACGTTTTTACTACTGGTCTGGCCTCAGCTGAGGTCGAACTAAAGCCGGGTTCTTACGTGGTGGTAGCAACGCATCACAAGGGAGATCATTTATCGCTCAAGAAAGCGATCGATAGTCAAGCCGTTTACGTCGCTTTGGTTGCTAGCCGTACCAGATCTCAACTGATCTTTGAATATCTGGAGGCTGCAGGTATGCAACCGGAGGACGTGGCTAAGGTGCGGTCGCCGGCTGGTCTCAGTCTCGGCGCCGAAACGCCCGAAGAAATCGCGTTAAGTATCATTAGTGAAGTAGTGGCCGTGCGCCGAGGCGGTTCAGGCCTACCGATGGCAGAGAACGCGGCGGTTCGACAGCTCGAAGCAAATCTCGATCAACCGGACCACGAGTTGGCGGCTCCCACGCTTTCTGCGACCGTCTCCGGTAAATCGAAGGCTCACTAATGGTCTCAGCCGTTGTCTTGGCCGCGGGGATGTCGACCCGAATGGGGCAAAATAAGTTGCTCCTGAATTTTAGAGATAAGCCGCTTATCGTCCACGCCGTCGACACCCTGTTAGCCTCGGATATCGATGAGGTTATTGTGGTTCTAGGACATGAAACCGAGAAGGTGCGGGATCAACTTGAACGTAGAGTCGGCCTTGCGAACAAAGCCGACGCACGAAAACCAGTGCGACTCGTTCAGAATCCAGACTATCAGAATGGTCTGAGTACCTCGGTTCGGACTGGGGTTGAAGCAGTTTCTCGGCAGGCAAACGGCATCATGATCTATTTGGCCGACCAGCCTCTGCTTGAACCGGAGGACGTTAACCGGATCGTTGCGGGATTCGCCGCAGCCAAAGAGATCGACAAGAGCATTGTGGTTCCGTTCTTTAGAGGAGAACGAGGTAATCCCGTGATTCTAGATGCATCGCTTCGCGATTCGATCCTAGGGATTGTCGGAGATGTGGGCTGCAAAGGCGTGATCAAGCGTTATCCCGAGAAAGTTTACGCGATCGAGATGGAGAACGATCACGTCGTCCGCGACGTTGACGATGTTCAGGCATACGAGCGGTTGGCCGGGTGGTCGCATTTACCGCGAAGCGGTTAAAGATCATAGCCCAGGGCTTCAGCCCTGGGTTGGCCGGTTACATGATGTGCCCTGAAAGCACTCCCAACCCCGCGGACGCGGGGCAATTCTGACTTGGCGCAGTACTCCAACACTCCAATACTCCATCACTCTGGGGTGGCCGGATTCGAGGACGAGGACGACGACGAGGACGAGAACGAAGCGCCTCACGAGTGGCACCAGACATCGGCGCGAATGCATCATCAACTCGCCAAGACCTGCCGCACACGTTCGGACGCCACTTTCAGGGCGTATTTTGCCACGGACGACCCAGGGCTAAAGCCCTGGGCTATGATCTACAGCCGCTTCGCGGCAAAATCCGACAACGACGGCGAAGTCCGAAGACGCCCCTAAACCGTAACGCATTCCAACCCGAAATATTTCTTGGCGTTCTCGAAGCAGATTCCCCTTACCAAATTGCCGAGCAGACCCTCATCATTCGGGATCTCGCCTCGCTCGACCTCTCGGCCAAGGACATCGCAAAGCACCCGGCGAAAATACTCGTGCCGGGGATATGACATGAAGCTGCGGGAATCAGTCAACATGCCGACAAAATGGCTAAGCAGGCCGCAATTCGATAGGGCATTTAATTGCCATTCAATTGCTTCCTTCTGATCTAGAAACCACCAGCCCGTGCCGAATTGTAACTTCCCTGGGGTCGGCCCGCTTTGAAAGTTGCCGACCATCGTTGCCAGAAGGTAGTTATCATTCGGGTTAAGATTGTAGAGGATCAGCCTCGGTAATTTTCCCGATGATTCTAACTGATCGAGGTATCTGGCTAACGGCTCTGCTTGCGGCCAATCTCCGATTGAATCGAAGCCAGTATCCGGGCCGAGTTCTTTGAGAGCGCGGCTGTTCGTATTACGGAGCGCACCCAAATGCAGTTGTTTGGTCCAGTCAGCTTCCGCATCAAGTTCGCCAAAGAATCGTAAGAGAAAACTTCTGAACTTAAGCGTTTCACTCTCGGCCGGCGGGATCCCTGATCGTACTCGGGAGTAGATCGAGCTAGCCTCGGATTCCTCACACGGTGCGGAATAACAGTAAGGAATTCCATGATCAGATAACTTCGAACCTCGGTCGCCAAAGAAGCGGTGTCGGTTCCGCAAAGCATCCATGAATTCGGTTAGGTTGCTACAGGCTGAACCGCTGATCTTCCCTAGTCGATCAATCCACTGATTGAAAGGCTCTACTTGATCGATGCCAAATGCTTTGTCCGGCCGAAAAGCCGGATAAACCCGAGCCGATAAATTGCTGGCTCGGATAGTCTGGTGATGCTCCAAATCGTCAGTCGGATCATCGGTGGTACAGATCACGGCCACCTTGAATTTTTCGATGATTCGTTGCGACGTGAGATCTTGAAGACGCTCGTTGGCTCGTTCCCAGATTCGGGGCGCGGAGGTCTCGTCGAGAAGCTCCGTGATATCGAAGTAGCGTTGTAACTCGAGATGCGTCCAATGATAAAGCGGGTTGCGGATAGTGGAGGGAACCGTCTTCGCATAAGCGAGGAACTTGTCGTAATCGCTGGCGTCGCCGGTGATATAACGTTCGGGCACTCCATGAGCCCGCATCGCCCGCCACTTGTAGTGGTCCCCATACCTGCCGTCGTTTAACCAGATCCTGGTCAAGTTCTCGAAACGCCGGTTCTGGGCTATTTCCGCAGGCGGGATATGGCAATGGTAATCGAAGATGGGCTGATCTTGGGCGAATTCGAAATAGAGTTTTTCGCTCGTGGGAGTGGATAAGAGGAAGTTCCTGGAGAGAAATTGGTCCTTCATGGATGACGGGAATATCGGACGGGCAGTGGAACGCCGTCAACGCCGTCAACGCCGGGAACGCCGGGAGCGCCGGGAACGTTCTAGTGGGCGCGTTTGGAGCGATGGGCAAATACCTGTCCCGTAGGGGCGGCTCGGACTTTATCCCGAAGGGATGACGGGACTCAGCCCGGGGTTTTAACCCCGGGTATGTCCACATCATAGACCCGCCCTCACAAGGCGCTTCGCGTTCGGCGTTCGGCGTTCGGCGTTCGGCGCTCGGCGTTCGGCGTTCGGCGTTCGGCGCTCGTGCTCGTGCTCGTGCTCGTGCTCGAACGTTCTTGCTTGCAGAAAAGGCGTGTCAACCAATTAGAAGCGCCAAGCCCGAATTGCACCCCGCGTCCGCGGGGTTAGAGGTGCTGAAGGGGCAGTAGATGATTCGTTCCGACGTTTCGTTCGCCGTTTGGTTAACGAATGCCGATTCTACCGCCCCGTTGGGGCGGATCATTTTTTGGATGCAGCGATCGCCATCTTAAGTCTTTTCACAAGTTGCCTCCCTCACGTCGACTCTGGCAGATTGATAACAGCAACGCGGCGGCGGATGCGGAAAACACGGAATAATCCAGCGGCGATTTGATGCCGAACGAAATGGCCATGGCGGTGCCAAATAAAGCCAGCAGCCCGGCCGCAGCCAGAGCCACGAAGCGAGGCCAGATCCCTAAAACTAAGGCAATGCCTAAGCACGTTTCTGTTACCGTGGCCGCCCAGGCTAGGAACGGAACCATGAAAGCGGGCATAAAAGAATTCACCTCCCCGGTGTACTCGATGAAATGTTTAAAGCTATCGGGACCAGGGTTCTCGCCCCAGAGGCCAAAGCGGGCTGCAACCGCCGACAAAAAGGCGGCGCCGAGGGCAAAGCGAGCATAGAACGTGGCCAGCCGCTGCCAGGTGCCCAGGCCACTACTAAGCATTTGCTTCGAGGATACAAAAGGGGTCAAAACCGGGTCGCTCATATTCATTTGCCTCCTTGATTGCCAATTAAAGGTGAAGAGAGCGGCTTTTCGCCGGCGTCATGATTAGCTGATGCATATGAGCAGATCTATTCTAATATGGTCTACTCACCAGATCCATTTTTACAAAATCAAATGAACCACTTCTATGGCTAAGAGAGTAAGTGCTTTCGAGTTTATGCTGCCGGCCCGGGGCCCGGAGACGCCGGCTTATCGCTGGGTTTATGCGGCCTTGCGGACGGAGATCCTCGAAGGCCGTTTGCGACCGGGCGTTCGTCTACCCAGCACGCGCGACCTCGCCTCTCAGTACAAACTCTCGCGCGGCACCATTGTAACCGCCTTTGAACAACTCAAGGCCGAAGGCTACGTCGACGGAAACATCGGTTCGGGAAGCTATGTCAGCATAGTGTTGCCAGAGCAGTTACTGCAGATCACCGGACCAAATAGGCCAGGGCTCCGAGATGGCAGAAAGCTGTCGACGTTTCACGGCGATGCGCGACCGCCCCAGAGAAACCTTTCGGAATACGGTCGTCGTTTAGATATTTTTCCGCCGCTGGAGCTGCGCCCCAGTCGAGCCTTCCGCGCCTATGTTCCGGCGCTAAACCTGTTCCCGACGACTCTGTGGGCTCGGATCGCAGCCCGCAGGCTTAGAACTGCCACCACAAACCTTTTGCTCGGTTGCGATCCGTTAGGATACCGCCCTTTACGAGAGGCGATCGCCGATTATCTCAGTGCCTCGCGCGGGGTGAGATGTAACTTCGAGCAGGTCGCCATTGTTTCGGGCGTCCAGGAAGCTCTAGATCTGACCGTTAGGCTATTTCTCAATCCAGGCGACCGGGTCTGCATGGAGAATCCTGGCTACATCGGAGCGTCTCGCGTGTTCGAGGCCATCGGAGCCCAGATCGTTCCAGCGCCCGTAGACAACCAAGGCATTGTGCTGGACAAGCAAAGCGTACGCCGGGCCAGCCTCATCTACGTAACCCCGGGACATCAATTCCCGCTTGGGATTACGATGAGTTTGGCGCGGCGGCTACACTTATTGAAGTGTGCAGAAGAAGCCGGGGCGCTGATTTTCGAAGATGATTATGACAGCGAATATCGGTACGCGGGGCGCCCCATGCCGGCGTTGCAAGGCCTCGACCGCGCCGGGCGCGTTCTTTATGCCGGGACCTTCAGTAAGACACTTTTTCCGTCGTTGCGGTTGGGATATCTGGTCGTACCCACGGATTTAATATCCGTTTTCCGGACCGCAAAGGCCGTTACCAATCGGCACGCCCAGTTGCTTGATCAAGCGGTGCTCTGTGATTTCATCGGAGAAGGCCACTTTGGGCGGCATCTCCGGCGTATGCGCGAAGTCTACTCGGAACGTTTATCGGTGCTCTTGGAAAGTGCGCGTCAAAGACTGAGCGGATTGCTCGAAGTATCGAATATCGAGGCCGGTTTGCAGACGGTGGGCTGGCTGAGCGCAGATATCACCGACAAAAAGGCCGCTCAAGCCGCGGCTGCGCGGCAAGTTGAGGTGATTCCACTGAGTTGGTATGCGCGCGGACCGTCGGATCTAAATGGATTACAGTTGGGCTTTGCCGCGACTAACCCCGGCGAGATCCGGCGTGGAGTGCGCGAACTGGCCATGGCGTTGGAAGCGATAGTGATGAGCTCCCGTTCATCCAAAGAAGGAGCCAGGAGCCAGAATCCAGGAGCAAGGAGGGTGTGAGTTGGGTCGCGCACCCATCGCGCTGGGTAATTCTTGGGAGCCGCCTGCTTTCACGTTTCCCAGTCGCAACCCGCGATAAAGCGAGATACCGCCAGTTCTTGAGGCACGCGTTAAAGCGGCTCCCCTCCAGGTGCGCGACCCACTCACACCCTCCTGGCTCCTGGCTCCTTCCTTGGATGAGCGGTGCAAACTCCTACCGAGCTGGAATAACCGCGGGCCCTGCCACCTCAATCGAATAGGATCACATGCATATTATTAGGAGACCTTCCTGGCAGCTACCGGACTCGGCGGTGACATCGGAGTCAAACTATCTGGGCCGGCGCCAATTTCTGAAGATGTGGGGTCTGGGACTCGCCGCCAGTGCTCTATTCCCAGCCCTGGCCCGCAGCGCCGGCTTGGGGTTCCCTGATTCGCTGAATAAGACCTACCCGCTAGCCGGAGTAAAGCTAACCTCTTATGAGGACATTACCGGTTACAACAACTTCTACGAATGGGGCCTGGATAAGAGTGATCCCAAGGTAAACGCAAATCGCGGTTGGAAGACCGAGCCATGGACCATCCAGATTGGCGGTCTATGCCAAAAACCGGCCACGTACGATGTCAACGATCTGGTTAAAACCATGGGCGGTATCGAACAACGAAACTATCGGCACCGATGCGTGGAGGCGTGGTCCATGGTGATCCCGTGGGACGGTTTTCCCCTGGCCAAGCTGGTAGCGATGGCTGAACCGAAAGCGGAAGCGAAATTTCTCAAGTTCACCACGTTTTTAGACCCGAAAAATTGTCCCGGCCAGCAAACAGACGAATTTTCCTGGCCGTATACAGAAGGCCTGACCCTGGCGGAAGCGACCAATGAGCTGGCTTTTTTAGCGACCGGTATCTACGGGAAACCGTTACAGAACCAGAACGGCGCTCCTATCCGGCTGGTGGTACCTTGGAAGTATGGATTTAAGGGCGCGAAGTCGCTCGTGCGAATCGAGTTTGTGGAGGAACAGCCCAAAACGCTTTGGAACCAAATGGCGCCCAATGAATATGGCTTCTATGCCAACGTGAACCCCGAGGTCGATCACCCTCGTTGGAGTCAAAAGACGGAACGAGTGATTGGCGCCGGCTTTTTCGGCGGCAGACAACCTACCCTGAAATTCAACGGATACGAAAAAGAAGTCGCGGGCCTTTACGCGGGACTAGACCTACGGAAGAACTTCTGAAAAAAGGAGTACAAGGAGTTCAAGGAGTCCGAGGAGTACAAGGAGCGGCAAAAACCAAAAAAGTGGAGTCCGCCTATCTTCTTTAGGAATCACTAGTCGCTATTAGTCTCTCCTTGTACTCCTTGAACTCCTCGTACTCCTTGAACTCCTCCTTTCTCGCCCGGGTTCTGGCCAACAAATTTGTCGCGTTAGCCCTCCTGATGGGGGTGGGCGTCTGGTTCCTGGTTGTCCCGGCTTTCACGGACCAGCTAGGGGCCAATCCGGTTGAGCGGCTGCTGCATGTGTCCGGAGAAATCGCGATTTGGATGTTAGGCGCGGTTCTAAGTTTGAGCCCGTTACGAGTATTGTTTCCTCGGTCAGCACTCGTAAATGCGCTAAATCGTCATCGCCGTTATATCGGCGTGTCGGCTTGTATCTACGGACTCATCCACTTCACGTGCCATGTCCTTTATCAAGGCGACTGGGATGATCTGCTTCAAAGTTTTAGCAAACCTTTTACCTGGTTTGGTCTGATCGGGCTCAGTATCCTGGTGGTGCTGGCTGCGACCAGCAACAATTGGACGGTTCGCCGATTGGGTGGGAAGCGTTGGAAACTGTTGCACCGGCTGGCATACCTAGCGGCAGTTGTGCTGATCTATCATCAAACCATTGCTGGCAAAGGGCACTGGTACATCTCGCGATGGCTATTAGCCTGGCTGTTGATACTGCAAAGCGCGCGGATCACGAAGCTCGTGATCACGAGGGTCCGCTTCGCTATGGCGGGACAAGTGCCGAAGACGCGAGCCCCACAAACGTCAACGGAACGAAAGAGATGAACAAAACCAGATCGCTCCGCTGCCATGTCACCAGGAGTTCTGGCAGCAAATTTGTTCCGGGCTATCTGACCTCTCTTCCGATTCAATCTCCCTTTCCGGAACGATATTTCGGCTAGAGAGCTCGTTTTCACTGTTCGTCTCCCGACGGGCTACAATCGAGAAAAGCTCTAACCAAAATACTTTCTCGTCGAACTCTGAAGAAGCGTTCATGAGTCGAAGTGGATGCGCAATCAATTTGCGGGCTGAGATGGCGCCGGTCTAACCCTATCGCCGTTAAGTTGATGAAAAGCGTTAGAAAACGGCTGCAAAGAGGAAGCGAGACCGGCCAGTACAGAATCGAAATACCAATCGTAGACAAAAAGTCCGGCGACTGAGCTAAATAAGGTAAATCCAGCCGCGGCTACTAGAATCTGGAGCCAGTGCGAGGGGGCCCCTCTCTTCTCCAGGTGGCCTCCCTGCACCGGGCCAGCGCTGGAAATTGCATGCGGCTCTTGCGGTCTCATATGCGGATAATGAAGAACCGCAGACCTGGAGAAACTAGTGATACATGACCGACGCGGAAAAAGCCGGATGAATGACGAAAAGCTCTGGTCGAACGCGGACCCCACGGCCGGCCTGGGGGCGCGACGTGCATCTGCTCGTCCCTACCAAAGCGTTAAAACGCTCCTCGTCCGCGTTCGATGCACTCTGTTCCGCGTTCGCCTGGTTAGGGATTGATGACCGCAAGTCCGGTCTTACCCTCCAGGCCTATTACACCCTATGAAAAACAAGAAAGTGCCACGTGAACAGAATCCATTTCTTCTTTCGGGCAAACGGCGGTGGCGGCTATTTAACTGGATCCGAGGACGAACGCGCCAGGAAGAGACGACAAATAATCTATTGAGCCGATGCCCTAGACCAGCCTAATTGTGGTTTCGGGAACGATAGACCGACCGATCGAAAGTACCTGTGATTCGTTATTCCGCTTTTTTATTTCTTGCTGAAGAATTCGGCAACGATTCGGGCACCATCGAAAAAAGCTTCGATTTCGGTGTTGGGACGGCCTTGGCAGCGCTGCTCTTCATTTTGGCCTTGCGTTCGAGCGGAGAAACACGCGCGCCCCGTCTGGGTTTCGCGGTCTGCGCCCTGGTCTTTACGTTGGCCGCTTTTGTCTCAGTAGTCGCCTACGGCGTCACTCAATCCCTGCGTTCACCGGTCGTCATCCTGGCCAGCGATGTCGCATTCTGTGCAACCGCTTCTTGGCCGGTACCAATTCTCGCTCTTTGGGCACAAGGCCCTTATTCCTCGCAGTGGAGACGAAAGCTAGGTCAACCCCTGATCGCATTAGCCGGCGCGGCCGCTATCACGTTGAGTTTTGCTCATATCGCCGGGTTGCTCAATCCGCTGCTCTACGATCCGGTAGTCGACGGCCCCATGCATTGGCTGATTCCCACTGCCTACAACGGCTGTGTCTTCCTATGGGTTGGCATGATTGTTTTCCTAGCCGGCCGACTGAAAGACCGGCTCTCTTGGCTGTCAGTGGCAGGAATGCTAGCCGGCATTACCTGCCCAACGTTACGAGGGATTGAAGAATTTGTCGGGAGTTACCCGGCTTGGCTGCATACCGTAATCGAGTTCCTGAAGCCGTTAAGCTTGCCTTTCATGGTAGCCGGGGGCCTATTCGGTTTTTCTCGCTTCCGCTTTACCGACATCTTTGCGCAAAGAGGGCTGCGGATTCTGCTGGGTGCGTTCCTCGCCCTAGCCTGTTCTCTTCTGGCCAGGGCGATTTTCGGATCAGCTTTCGAACATTTGCGTTCGACGGGCCTTGCTGTGCTGGCTGTCGCAGCCATGCTCTGGATCACGATTGTGTGCTACGCTAAAATCGCTGCTGTCAGCGATTGGTTAGTCGATCGACGAATTTTTCGACAGGCTGGCTACCATCGGGCCCTAAAATCGTTTCGTGAAACCATCGCCACTGAATCGGACCCCAGCAACATCCTCCAGACCGGCAAGGAGCTCGCTAAAGAGACGCTGCGAATCGCGGACGCTATCATTCGACCCATTGATAGCGGCGGCGAGTCGGACCTTCCGTTCAGCTATGAATGCGCTCATGAATATGTCTTCCGTATTTCAAAAGGTGACGATCGCCCCGCTTTCGGCTTGGTGATAACTCCAGGACGAGGCCGCCAGATCCTCTTCAATGCGGAGGTCGATTTTCTACGCGAGATCTGTCTGGCGATAGGTCGCCGTCTGGAGGCCATTGATCGCGAGAAAGAGAATATTGAAAGAGCCGGGCGCGAAGCGCAACTCGTGAAACAGCTGGTAGAAGCGGAATTGCGAGCCCTGCGCTCCCAGATCAATCCTCATTTTCTTTTTAACTCGTTAAACAGTATCGCGGCTCTGATCGCGACAGAACCGGAAGCCGCAGAGGAAATGATCATCCGCCTGGCTAAAATCTTTCGCCATGTGCTGACTTATCACGATCGTCCTTTCAGCTCGGTAAACGAAGAGATTTCTTTCCTGCAAACCTATTTGGAAATTGAGAAGGTGCGATTTGGCGACCGGCTTCAGGTCAACTTTGAGGTCGAGGAGGCAATCGCTCACCTTTCCGTCCCCACCTTGATCCTCCAACCTTTAGTTGAGAATTCGATTAAACATGGTTTAGGGCCAAAGGTTGGTGAGAACCAATTGACTATCCGAGCTCGCCAGCAAGCTAACTACCTTGAGCTTACGGTCGAAGATAATGGTATTGGCGCTGACATTACTAAGAAGGTTTCCGGCCAAGGCGGATTAGGACTTCGCAACGTAGAAGAGAGATTGCAGACCGTTTATCATGGTGAGGCGAAGTTTTCTTTTGAAAGCGCGCCCCGTTTAGGATCACGTGCTCAGATTCTGATTCCGATCGCGCGCAAAAGTCAGCGTCGCGAGGAGAGAGCCGATAATCTGCGAGTGAGCGTTTCATGAAAAGATTGCGGTCGTTGCTGATTGATGACGAACCCAATGCTCGGCTACGCCTTCGCCGGCTGCTCAAGGAAGAGGAACATGTTGAGGTAATTGGTGAAGCGGAAGATGGGCTCGCCGCGGTTACCGAGATCCAGCGGTTGCGACCGGATTTGGTTTTTCTGGATGTGCAGATGCCGGGATTGGACGGCTTCGAAACCCTCAAAGCGTTACCGACGGACTTGCCATTACCATTGATCATTTTCGTCACCGGTTTTCATGAACACGCCCTGGCGGCGTTCGATGCGAACGCGATTGCCTATCTCCTGAAACCGATTGAGCCGGAACGTCTGAGCGAGATGGTCGAACGCGCCTGGCGATTACACCAATTTGCCGGTGACCGCACTCAAGTAACCGATCAGATCCATCGTTTCACGGCGGGCGTCCCGCGTAACTTTCAACAAATCGTGGCTCGGAAACTGGACCGCTTCATACTTTTGGATCCGGCGGATGTTTTTTATTTCTACATCGACCATGGCATCGTGCGGGCCCGAATCAGCAACGACACGGTCTGGGTGAACTATCAGATCAGCGATCTCGAACAGGGTCTATCCGAGCTTAATTTCTTTCGAGCGCATCGCGCCACCCTGGTAAACTTGCGCCGGGTAAAAGAGATTCGGCCAGCGGCACGCAGCGCGTTCATGCTGATCATGGACGATTCTGCTAGTACTAAAATCGAGGTGAGCGAACGCCAAGCCCGGACGCTGCGGACGATCATTCCTGGGCTGTAACTTTGGTGCGGCGAGGCTCCAGATCCAAAAGCTAACCGCGAATGAACACGAATGAAATGCGGAGCCCAGCGCCGGGAGGGGAGCCGCTTTGTCAGGTCGCAGCTCTATGGGTTTGCAGCAGGCGGCTCCCGGAAATTACCCAGCGCGTGTGCTTGGCCTAGGCGAATCGAAGGACCGGTTTGCACGACATAGCGTGAACGTCAGGAACGATGGTTAATCTTGGGCGGCTTCCGGGAGCCGCTTGCTGCCATACGATAGATCTGCTGCCTGGTAAAGCGGCTCCCCTCCCGGTGATGGGCATCCAATTTACCTACCGCCAGCTAACATTCGTTCCCATTGGAGGACACACTGTCTCCAGTAGCTGGGGTTGGTCGCGCAATAAACAGAGGCTATCTCACTCAAAGTATTGCGACCTTTAAACGGCCGACGATTCAAAAGCTCGGCCGCGTAATAGATTGATTGCTCAGAGCTGGCAAACCGCTTAGCACCGAACCTGGTCATTAAACCCATCCAATTGTTCTTGTGACGCGCTGCGGCACTTTTCCATGCACCTGATTCGTGCGCTGAAATCGCTGCTAACAGAAGTGGATCAATGCTATTCGCGCGGCCGGCTTCTACGAAGACCTTGCCATAGCCAGCAGGCACCTTCCTTTCAAGCCTAGCCGGGTCGACCGGACGAAAGGTGCGAAAGCTCTCTTCCGAGGCGTGCATCGACACCGGCAGACCAAAAAACAGGAGATTACAGATGATCCAACTCTTCATGGAACCGCCCCTGTTTCATTATAATTGCGCTTACGCAACAAATTTATTTGCTGGTTACGGCACAAAAACGACAGAAAAACGACAAAATCAACCGCAGATGAGCCGGATCAAGACAGATTTGAAACCGTGAATGGACACGAATAAAAGCAGATGTGTTGAACACCCAGCGCTGGCCGTTCGATACATTTGCATTTATTCGCGTCAATTCGCGTGCATTCGCGGTTGGTCCTGGCTCCTTCTACTGTTTGACCTTCGCGCTCTGCTTTCCGGCCAGGTAAAGCATGATATCCGTCTTAGAGATACTGCCGATCAAACGACAGGAGTCCAAATCGTCAACCACCGGCAGTCGCTCGGAACGAACCTCAGAGAATCTTTCGAAGGCATCACCCATTCCCTGGAACCGCGAAATCCGAGGAAAATCTTCGTTCATGAGATCGAACGCGATTAACATCGTGGCCAGCTCGGGACGATCCAGGTACTCTTTGATATCATGTAAAGAGACCGCGCCCACAAATTGGTTTTCTCGTCCTACAATGTAGATGTGCTGCAGGCGCTGTTGGACGAACACCTTCGCGATTTCCGCGAAGGTGGCATTCGTGGGCAGTGTGACCGGGTCCGGTTGAATCAGATCCGCAATTTTGGCTTCCGCTAATTGTTGATTAAAAAACGAAGCGCCTTTCCGCTCGAGAGATTCACCATAGATAAATCGCTTTTCAAAGATGCTGCTGCAGTAGTAAGCGATAATGCAGCTCACCATCAATAACGGCGCCAGGGTATAGTCGAGAGTAAGTTCGAAACCCATCAGAATCGACATCAGCGGCGCACCGGTAGAGGCGGCAATAAACGAGCCCATACCGATGATGCCATACATACCTGGATCCAACTGTAACCCAGGGAAAAGGAGCAGCAGGGAACGCCCGTACAACATTCCCAGGCTAGCGCCGATAAAAAGCGTAGGTGTAAACACACCGCCGACTGCGCCGGAGCCAAACGTGGCGGCCGTCGCCAGCACTTTCAGCAACAGAATCGCTAGGATTTCATCCGAAAACCAGTTCTGACGGAACAGGGTGTTGAGCAGCCCCTGGCCGTTACCACAAACGTCCGGACTGACTATCGCCAGCAACCCGACGATAGCGCCGCCCAGCGCGAGCTTGGCCGGTGGAGGCAACGTGAATTTTGAAAAGAGCCTTTCGGTGATACGCAAAAAGCGGAGATAGGCTGGTGCTAACAAACCAGAGACTAATCCCATCAATGAAAGAAAAAGAATCTCCCAATAGCTATGCAAGGTGAACCCTGGAGATTTGTAGATGGGTCCACCGCCATGTAAGAGTTGCGCCGTGAAAGTCGCAATCACGGCCGCCAGAATGAGCGGTCCTAGGGATTCGACCGCGACCGTTCCTAAAATAATTTCCGCTACAAAGAAAGAGCCGGCAATTGGCGCGTTGTAAGCGCTAGCGATACCAGCAGCAGCGCCGCACGCCACTAAATGACGCCGTTGGGCAACCGGAAAACTTCGAGCTTGTCCGATCAACGAAGCAACCAGCGACGAGATCTGAACCAAAGGTCCTTCCCGTCCGATGGATGCACCTGAACTAATGGAGAACAGCGCTGACGTACTTTTGACCAGACTAGCCACAACCGAAATGTTGCCGTTCCCGACCACGATCGCTTCCATGTAGTCCGTCGTGGTTTTTTGACGGAGCCGCATGGTGAAACGATTGCCGACCCAAAGAGTCAAGCCCGCCAAAAGTCCACCGGCCGTCGGCACTGTCAGCTTTTGCCAAAGGGGTAAGCGAGCGAACGAGGCAATGATTTCCGTATCAGATCCTGTGGCCAGGAAATGCAGAAGGTCAGTGGCGCGTCGAAAACATTCGGAAGCCAGCGCCCCGAGGAAACCGATTAACGCTGCCCATACCAACATGAGTTGGCGTTCATGAAGGTGGAAACGGTCTACGAACCAGACCTTCAATTTCAGCAACTGCTGAACTAGAGGCGACGGGTATCGCGGGGTTTTATGTTCCCAATCTTGATCCATACCAGGCTCGGCCAGTTATCCGCAGTTCCCAGGTATGAGCGGGCGGTAGTACCACAAGATCCGAGAAATGTGGCCGGCGCAATCGCTATCTTGTCTCGGAACCCGAATAACCCGATGGTAATCTAATCCAGTTCCCCAAATGTATGTTCAGATGGACGCTCGGCTATTGGTTCGTGTTCGCCGCGAGTTGGCTGGTGCCTTTGAGTGGACTGGCTCAAAAGAAGCCGAGAATTCTTTTCATTACCCACGGTCAAACCGGCGATTCATTTTGGGCCGTCGTTCGTAGAGGCGCAGAGACTGCCGCCAAAGAAACAGACTGCGACCTCCAATACCAGGCGCCGGCCCAATTCGACTTGGTCGCGATGTCACGCCTGATTGATTCCGCGGTTGCTGCGAAACCCGACGGTTTGATCGTTTCCATTCCGGACGTCGATATATTAGGTAAATCAATTCAAGCCGCGGTTGCTGCCAAGATTCCGGTGATTTCGGTGAACTCAGGATTGGAAGACTCGCGGCGACTCGGATGCATGATGCACATTGGCCAAGAGGAGGGATCAGCCGGCAGAATGGCGGGGGAAAGGATGAAAGCCATCGGGGTAAAGGAGGCCGTGATTCTTAACCAGGAATTCGGCAATGTCGCCCTAGACCAACGAATCAAGGGATTTAAAGATGGTTTTGAAGGTCCGTTCCATCATGTAGAGGTGCTGACTGTTACGATCGAGTTCAAGGAATGCCACGACACGGTTACCGCCTTTTTGCGGCAACACCCCGATGTCGACGGAGTTTTAGCTCTGGGCCCGGTTGCAGCCGATCCGGCTTTACAGGCGCTGAACGAGATGGGTGACATCGGTAAGATCAAGCTCTGCACGTTCGATCTCTCTTCTGCAGTCATCCAAGCCTTATCTAAAAAGCAGATGAGCTTTGCCGTCGACCAGCAGCAGTGGTTACAAGGATATCTACCCGTGATATTCCTTGCTAACTATGCGAAACACGGTGATCTGCCTGAAAACGGTCTCATATTGACGGGCCCCAGCTTCGTAACTCCGGATAACGTCGACCGAGTCGCAAATTTGACCGACCACGATTCACCATAGACCGGTCAATCGTAGGAAATCGCCCAACGAAGCAAACTGAACCCTCAATCAGGAACGATCTATTGCTAGAGGACGACCGATGTCCAATACGCTAATCAACGTCTCCAATCGATTGCCCGTCGCGATTAAAAACGGCGAGATGACAAAATCATCCGGCGGTTTAGTGGCGGCGTTAGAAGGGCTAGCCAAAGACGACTACGACCAAAAATGGATTGGCTGGCCGGGATCGGAAATCGCGGACAAGAAAGAGCAAAAGCATATTGCTCGGCAGCTGGTTGACGAATATGGCTGTATTCCCGTTTTTCTCGGCAAAGAGGAAGCAGCCGGGTTTTACGAAGGGTTCTCCAATTCGAGCATCTGGCCTTTGCTACATTATCTCCCTAACTACTTGCGTTACGAACCCGAGTGGTGGGAACACTATCGAAACGTCAATCACACTTTTGCCGACAAAGTGTTAGAGGTCGCTAAGCCTGGCGACCTGGTCTGGGTACATGACTATCAGCTGATGCTACTCCCCGCCATCCTCCGAGAGCGAGCGCCCCATCTCAAAATCGGTTTCTTTTTGCATACCCCATTTCCCGCAGCTGAGGTTTTTCGATTTCATCCGCGCCGGCGCGAACTAGTCGCTGGCATGCTCGGAGCGAACCGCATCGGATTTCACGCGTTCAACTATCTCAGACATTTCAGCGGCGCGGCCCGCCGGCTGTTGCGGATCGAGACAGAGCTAACTCACATTTCCAGCGAAGATCACACTACGGCACTTGGCGTGTATCCGATCGGCATTAATGCGCCCAAGTTTGACCAAACCATGGACTCGGAAGAATTCCGGCAACGTTGCGCAGAGTTTCGTCAGGCCCATGAAGGCAAGCGGCTAGTGATTTCCGTTGAGCGCATGGACTATACCAAAGGTATTCTGCATCGGTTGGAGGCGATCGACGATTTTCTGACGAGCTGGGAAGAAATTGACAACATCCGTTTCATTTTTGTCAGCGTACCATCGCGAGAAAATATTGAAGAATATCAGCACCTGCTGGAGGAGGTCGAATCGAAGATCGGACAGCTCAATGGGAAATATGCGACCCTGCTGAACAGTCCGATCCATTTCATTCATGGGTCTGTCCCGTTTGTCGATCTCTGCGCGCTCTATGCTTTGGCAGACGTAGCGCTGGTGACACCACTGATCGACGGGATGAACCTGGTCGCTAAAGAATTTATCGCCTGCCAACGGGAAAATGCCGGACTTTTGATCTTAAGTGAATTTGCCGGCGCGGCGGAAGAGCTGTTTAACGCTCTGTTCGTTAATCCGTATGATTCTGACGCTGTCGCCAGGACGCTGATCGATGCACTCGGCCGGCCAATTGAACAAAGGCGAACTGGCATCCAAGCGATGCGAGAACGTGTCATCCGGTTCGACGCCCGGCATTGGGCCCGTTCTTTTATTGAGGATCTGGCCCAGGATTCGGATGTTGAACCTGGGACGCCCAAAACCAACATTAAAGAGGCGAAGGACCGGATCAAACAGGCGATCGAGAAAGCTGAAAAGATTGCCCTTTTTTTAGACTACGACGGTACATTACGCGAGATCGAAGTCGAACCCAGAGCAGCTACGCCTAACCCCGCTATCGAGTCGTTGCTTCACCGGCTCAGCCAGCAGGCTAACCTTGATGTTACGATCTTGAGCGGCCGATCCGAAGCGGACCTGGAAGCCTTTTTTGGCCGATTCCCATTTCGGTTGATAGCCGAGCATGGAGCCAGTTGGCGACAACCCGGACAGAAAGAATGGGAACGGGCAGACCGCAACTTGAACTATGCTTGGAAGGGTAAACTGCTGCCTATCTTCCGCATTTACGAACAGACGACGCCGGGGAGTATGATTGAAGAGAAGCCGTCTTCGATTGTGTGGCACTATCGCAGAGCCGACGAAGAATTTGGCGAATGGAAAGCGAACCGGCTATCTCAGGAACTGAGCGCGCTGGCGGCTAATCAACCAATTAAAGTGCGTCCCGGTAAGAAAATGGTGGAAGTGACCGCCTCGGAGAACAACAAAGGAGCGGCGGTCACACGGGGGTTGGAACAATTTCCGGATTACAGTGTCGCGGTGTGCGCGGGTGATGATCTGACAGATGAGAGCATGTTCGAACTTACGCTGCCGCGACTCATTACGATCAAGGTTGGTCCAGGTACCACCCAGGCTCGTTACCGGATACCCGATCCCGCAGCGTTTCGGCAGTTCCTTTCCGAGCTCTTTCCATAGTTTCGCGAAAGCAAAAACCCCAACCGCAGATGAACGCAGATAGACGCAGATGGTTGAGAGGTGGTTCGCGGCGAAGACTTAACGATCCTCACCGCGAATAGACGCGAATTAACGCGAATATGTTGAACGCCCAGCGCCGGGAGGGGAGCCGCTTTGCCGGGTCGCAGCTCTATCGGATGGCTGCAGGCGGCTCCCGGAAGCCGCCCAAGATTAACCATCGTTCCTGACGTTCACGCTATTTCGTGCAAACCGGTCCTTCGATTCGCTAGGCCAAGCATACGCGCTGGGTAATTTCCGGGAGCCGCTCGCCTGCCCCGAAGGCTTTCGGTGGCTGCCATCCGATAGAACTGCCATCCGGTAAAGCGGCTCCCCTCCCGGTGATGGGCTCCGCACTAAATTCGCATCCATTCGCGTCCATTCGCGGTTGGGATCGTTGGTATTTGCCGCGTTCCAACCCCAGTTTATCTGCGTATATCTGCGTTCATCTGCGGTTAAGATTTGGATTCGTGACCACGGCGAAAGTCGAACCGCGATCACAGCCACGGCGCGGATTGACGGAAGACAGTGTCCAAAGCCGCGACTGGGTCTGCTTTGGGAATAAACTCGTGGGCGATGTAACCGGTGTAACCGGTCTCTTTAATGGCTTGGAAGATTGCCGGGTAATTTAGCTCCTGGGTTTCATCCAGATCGTTCCGGCCCGGGTTGCCTGCGGTGTGATAAAGACCGATGAGCGGATGAACAGCTCGGATCGTCCGGATCACGTCCCCTTCCATGATCTGCATGTGGTAGATGTCGTAAAGCAGTTTCAATCGAGGGGAACCAACCGCCTGGCAGACTTGGACACCCCAAGCGGTGTGATCCGCCTGATAGTCCGGATGGTCCACCTTGCTGTTCAACAGTTCGAGCACCAAGGTTACTCCGGCTTCCTCCGCGATAGGCGCAAGTCTGCGCAACCCGGCAACTGTAACCTCAACGCCTCGGGCGTCATCCAGACCCCCTCGGTTCCCACTGAAACAGATCACGTTGGGAATCCTCAGTTTTTGAGCGTTGGCGATTGCGCTGCGGACTTCGTGTTCGATCCGGTCGTGCTGGTCAACTTGATTAAGACCAATCTCCAGAGGTTGGTGACCACCAATTGATGAGATAGCGAGTCCACAATCGGTAACCAGCTGCCAATGCTCCGGTGGTACCAAATCCAGCGCTACAAAACCGGCTTCAGCCGCAGAACGGACAAATTGTTCAGGGGTGAGTTTCTGCGGAACAAAACACCACCAACCAACGGATTGAGAAATCATATAAGAGGAGTACAAGGAGTACGAGGAGTTCAAGGAGTTCAAGGAGTTCAAGGAGTTCAAGGAGTTCAAGGAGACATTTGCGGTGCCGGTCTGCTTTAGGTCTGCGGCGGTGGATCCACTCGCTGTTGACTTTCCCGTTCACCAACTCCTTGAACTCCTTGAACTCCTTGAACTCCTTGAACTCCTTGTACTCCTTGTACTCCTTGAACTCCTTGAACTCCTTGAACTCCTTGTACTCCTTGTACTCCTTGAACTCCTTTCCCCGGCGCTAGGAACAAAATCAGAGCAGCGGCGAACGAACTCGCGATACTGGCAAACCAGAGCCAGGCACCAATTTCCGGAGATTGCAGGACGGCCTGACCCAACCCCCCTTCGTCAGACGGTATCTTGGCAGAGAATAAAGGAAAGAAGTCCAAGCTTAGCAGAACTGTCAGCGCACTGCAGATAAGCGACGCCCAGCGGAGACCGGACAAAAGAAAAACCAAGGTCAAGCCAAGAACGAAGTTTGCTAACCAGGCAACTGAGTCAACCAGGATCCCGAGCCAACCGAGAAGCAATGCCGTCCAGCCGAGCCAAGTTTCGCTCGAGTGAGGCGTGTTACTACCAGGATAGTAGTGGTCGAGCCGGAGAGCAGGAAAGCAACAAGCTAATATATAGATAGTCGCAATCTCCTGCCAGCACCACTCGCGATGGGAACGTTAGCTTCGATTTTCTTAATACGGACTGCGGACTAGACATCGTGGTAAGATTTATCGCGATCAGGAGCGCCGGTCGTTGGCGTTGCTGATCGAGTTAATCAAGGCGATGGTGATTCACTCCGTTCCCCAACCCCTAACCGGAACCGAGGGCTCCAAACAGGAAAGAAAGCTATGTCAAACCCGTTCGTGCATGTCGAGCTGAATACTACTGATCTGCCCAAGGCTAAAGCCTTTTACGGTGAGCTGTTCGATTGGAAGTTCGAGTCGTACCCCATGGAAAACGGGGAATACCTGCTACTGAAAGTCGGGGAAGGTACCGGCGGCGGTATGATGCAACATCCTTCACCGGAAGGTCCGTCTTTTTGGTTGGCTTATGTCCTGGTAGATGACATCGAGGCAGCAACCGCAAAAGCGAAATCTTTAGGGGCAACCATCATCAAAGATGTGATGGAAGTAGGCGGTGCTGGTTGGCTAAGCATCATTTCTGATCCCACCGGAGCGATGCTGGGTTTTTGGAAAGCAAAGAGCAATTAAGCTCGGTAGGGCGAGGCTCCCAAAATGGCTGAATGTATGCGCGGAGAGAATTAGCGTTCCGCCGCCCAAATCTTTGTGCGTACCCCGAATCTTTAGATCTATTGGGTTATGCTTAGACCCAATCCCCCCGAGCGTGCCCCTTTCGGGCTGGTTACTCGAGACTTTTGCGAGACGATTGGACGAACACCACTGATCCGGCTGCCTAAATTGTCCGAAGCGACCGGGTGCGAAATTTGGGGGAAAGCAGAGTTTCTGAATCCGGGCGGTTCGGTGAAAGATCGCGCAGCCCTGGGAATCGTATTGGACGCGGAAGCTTCTGGCGCGCTGCACGCCGGTGGGACAATCGTTGAGGGTACTGCCGGCAATACAGGTATCGGCCTGGCCTTGGTAGGAAACGCGCGCGGTTATCGCACGCTCATTATAATTCCGGAAACGCAATCGAAAGAAAAGATCGAAGGCTTGCGCGCGATGGGCGCCGAGGTCAGAACGGTTCCGGAAAAACCTTACAAAGATCCGGATAATTACATCCGTGTGTCTCAACGGGTTGCGGAGCAGACGCCAAATGGTTTCTGGGCTAATCAATTCGATAACGTAGCCAATCGCCTGGCACATTATCGTTCGACCGCCCCGGAAATCTGGGAGCAAACGGAGCATCGACTCACCGGTTTCGTGGCCTCAGTCGGAACCGGAGGAACATTGGCGGGCATCGCTCTGTATCTCAAAGAACAGAATCCTAATGTGCAGATCGTGGCCGCAGACCCGTATGGAGCTGCTATCTGGTCCTGGGTAAAGTTCGGGCATACTGACATCAGCGACGGCGATTCCGTAGCCGAAGGCATCGGTCAGAGCCGGGTCACGAAAAACCTGGAAGGAGTTAAGATTGATCAAGCTTATCGCGTCCGCGACGACGTGGCAGTCGAGATGCTGTACCATTTGCTGCATGCGGAAGGCCTATTTCTAAGTTTATCTTCCGCGATCAACGTATGCGGGGCAGTTAAGCTAGCAAAAGAAGGCGGTCCCGGCCAAATCATCGCGACGATCTTATGCGACGCCGGCTCACGTTACGTCTCGCGACTATATAATCCGGAGTGGTTGGAACAAAAAGGCCTCACCCCCAAAGCGAAGGGCCTTGAGTTCTTGGAGCGATTGTAAACCAAGAACCAAAAGCCCAACCGCAGATGAACGCAGATTTACGCAAATAATCTAAGGGGCGATCCACGCCAAAAGGCCAAAGGATTTAACCGCGAATGGACACCAATGGACGCGAACTGAAGACCAAAAATCTGCCTTTTCTTGTCAATTTGTGTCCATTCGTGGTTTCTGTTCCCTCTCACCTATCTGCGTTCATCTGCGGTTGCTTTTTGGTTTTTTCAGGTCATTTGCGAGCATCTATTAAAGAATTAGTTGACGTCCGTGGTAAGAACCTATTAATTCTTTAATAGAAATGGCTCGAAGACCTTCACCTACTCTGACTGATGCTGAGCTGCGGCCCATGGAGGTTCTCTGGGAACGCGGCCCTTCTACCGTATCCGATGTTGTCAGCGCCCTGCCACAGGAACTAGGGCTAAGCTATAGCACGGTTTTGACGACTCTTAGAATCCTGGAACAGAAAGGCTACGTGCAGCACACCAAAGAGGGTCAAGCCTACGTTTATCACGCTGTCATTGACCAGAACCAGGCTCAGAAAAAGGTCTTAAAACATATTCTAAGCCGATTTTTCGATAACTCGCCCGAGCTCTTGGTGCTGCGGGTGCTAGAAACAGAGAAACTGGATGCTGAAGATCTTCAACGAATTCGTGAACTCATCAAAAGAGGAGAGAACTCATGAGAATACCTCCGCTCACCGACTTGGCCGGTCTTTTGGCAGAACACCTATTGAACGGATTAATTCTGTCGGCCGGCATCTTCCTTGGAGCTGTCATTTTGTTGCCTTTGTGTTTTCGCGCCGACCGGTGGAGTGCAGCCACTCGTTATCAAGTTTCGCTGATAACCTTTGTGCTGCTGGCATGCACACCCTTGCTCGTCGTTCTCAAGCCCGTCCTACCGACTAACCCCTCGGCCAGCCCACAAGCCGTAACGAATTACGCCGGCGTGAAAAACGTTCCGGAGACTCCGCTCATCGGCCGGCTCATTCACGAACCAACCGACGTTGAACGAAGCGCACAGCCAATCACACTGCGTGACTGGCTGGCGAAAGTTGAATGGCCCCTGTATCTCGTCGTGGCCTGGACGGCGCTTTCCCTGGTTTGCGGGCTGCGTCTGTTATCCGCACTCTACCGGCTGCGAGTACTTCACCGCAGCGCTCTCCCCATCGTTCTAACTGAACCGTTGTTTTGTTCGCGACCGATCACTATCGCGGAATCGCCATTGGTTTCATCTCCAGTTGCGGTCGGTCTTTGGCCCGCCAAAGTGCTATTGCCCTTAGGATTTCAGTCCCGGTTTTCCGCCGCGGAGCAAAGGAATGTGCTGCTCCACGAAATCGCACATCTCGAACGGTCCGACGACTGGTTTACCTTTTTGCAGCAGTTGTTGCTGGCGTTGTTTCCGATTAACCCTTTTCTCTGGGCGACGAGCCGGATCTTGCAGCTGCACCAAGAGGCTGCTTGTGACGACCGCGTGTTGCTCGAGACTCATCAAGCCAAGAGCTATGCTCATCTATTGGCCCGGCTAGCCGACGGAAACATAGAACGTTCAATGCTGGCCGCCGGCGTTAGCCGGCAAGGTAAACAATTATATCAGCGACTCACCCGAATTCTGGACAGCACTCGGGATCGGAATGCGCACCCGTCGCTGCGCAAGGTGATTGCAGCTGGGATAGGCTTACTGGGCGCCAGCGTGGCCGGCTTGGTTTGGTTGCCGGCGGTAGCCTGGACGCCAAGCGTTCGCGCAAGTGAACCTCAAATTGTAGTGGGACCACACGGTCCGGAGGTGACGAGACCGTCCTTGGACCCGGAAATTATTTCACTGTTAACCAGCTCGGCGTTGAGTGATCCGGACCCGAGGGTGCGGCAAGAAGCAACGTTGGCGTTGAGCGATCACGACGGAAACGATGTCACCACCGCCCTGCTCACGCTTGTCGACCAAAGCCAGGACGAACAAGTCAGGATAGCCATTCTACAACGGATGACTCCAAAGCGAGCCATGGATCCGAGAGTAAAGGAAAAGCTGAACGGTTTGGCGCTTCACGAGCCGTCAATCCTGATTCGGACCGCTGCTATTGAGTTATTAGCCAGACATTTGGACACATCGACCATCGACCAGTTAATCACTATTTATCGAACGACAAATGGACTCCCCATCCGAGCGGCCTGTTTACGGGGGTTAGGTGGAACCGATTCTAAGGTGGCCAAGGAATTCCTGATTTCTGTCGCTAAAGAAGATCCAGATCCGCAACTGCGATGCGTCGCTCTGCGCGCAATTGCCAACGAACCAACCGTCGTCCAGGAGTTTGTTGTCAACGGTCAGCACGTCCAACTTGCTCAGGACGCAATGCTTCAGCGGATGGAGGCCTACCGTAAGAGTCTCGACACGATGAACCGCCTGAATGAGGAGAGCGGAATTATCACCCTTGGTCGAGGGCCGTTACCGCTACCTGAAGGTGCAGGCCCGAAGGAAAACCGATTCTTTGCGCCGGGTCCCGAAGAACGATTTCAGCTTCGTGATCAACCTCCTGTGTTTCCAAAACAATTTCCCGAAGAACCCAAAGTAGACCCATCGCCTAAGCCTTCGCCGAGCGTGAGTGAGTGAGGCGCGCCCGGCGGTTTCCGACGATGCAGCTGAGTAGCAGCACCAACCTCAGGAGGGGGGTTGGTGCTGTACCTTTTTTGGGGTCGGTGACGACCGCTTAAAAAAATCGTCCTCGTGCTCGATTTGAACCGGCCGCGGATACACAATCGCCCAGCGCGTTTGGAGGGGAGCCGCTTTGTAGGTCTCTATTTCTGTAAGTCGGCAGCAGGCGGCTCCCGGAAACTACCCAGCGTGTCGCACGGACTAGCTGCAAGGAAGAGAGGCGAACGTCAGGGATGATGTCAAATCTTGGGCTGCTTCCGGGAGCCGCCTGCCTGCCCCGAAGGCTTTCGGTGGCTGCAAACAGATAGACTTGCCACCTTGGTAAAGCGGCTCCCCTCCCGGCACTGGGACACGGCCCAACTTTCAGAGAATTACCCAGCGCATCGGCATTGACCCATGATGTATAGACCAACGGCAAGGATATTTCGGAGGCGATAGAACAAAACGGGCCTTGGACAGTTCCCGGGAGCCGCCTGCTAGACACTGATAGAGCTGCCATCTGATCCCGCGGCCGCGGGACGGCTCCCCTCCAGGCGCTGGGCAACCTAAACATTCGACGACGAGGACGATTGGGCTAGCCCCCACCCTACACGAAACGTCTTGACGGCGTGAAGGCAGGCCCGACCGTTTCCAACGTGCCGACCACGGAAGTCCCGAGCAGCATGTTCGCGATGGTGTTAACCCAGCCTTTAACGCCATTGCAAATACTTCAAGTGCCGGTCCCCAAACCGAAATCCGGTGAACTGCTGGTCAACGTCGAGGCGTGCGCTGTCTGTCGAACCGATCTGCACGTTGTTGACGGCGAACTGCCGAACCCGAAACTGCCACTCGTACCGGGACACGAAATCGTGGGACGAGTCAGTCAGTGCGAATCCGGTCTGTTCAAGATAGGAGAACGAGTCGGCATCGCGTGGCTAGGCTGGAGCTGCGGGCACTGCCGGTTTTGCGTGGCAGACAAAGAAAACCTTTGTGAAAACGCTTTGTTCACCGGTTATACGCGTGATGGCGGTTATGCTGAATTTGTCGTTGCCGACGAACATTACTGTTTCCGGATTCCGGAGTATTATGATGACCCGGCCATGGCTGCGCCTTTGCTTTGTGCCGGGCTGATTGGCTACCGCTCGCTAGTGATGGCCGGCACAGCCGACCAGGCCAAAAAGCTGGGCATTTATGGATTCGGAGCAGCAGCTCATTTAGTGACGCAGGCCGCGATTTATCAGGGACGAACCATTTTTGCTTTTACCCGTTCCGGAGATAATCGTGGACAAGAGTTCGCGAAACAACTGGGAGCAACCTGGGCCGGCGGTTCCGATCAATTACCCCCAGAATTGCTCGATGCCGCCATCATTTTCGCTCCGGCCGGACCTTTGGTTCCGCAAGCGCTCCGGGCAATCGACAAAGGCGGAAAGGTGGTGTGCGGCGGGATTCATATGAGCGATATCCCTTCCTTTCCCTATGCTTGGTTGTGGGGAGAACGAACGGTCTGTTCCGTCGCGAACTTGACCCGTCGCGATGGTGACGAGTTTCTTCGACTGGCGCCGCTTGCCGGTATTCAACCCAGGGTAACCCGGTTTCCACTGGCAAACGCGAACGAAGCCTTGGAGACTATCCGAAAAGGCAGATTGGAAGGCGCTGCCGTCTTAATTCCCTAAAGGCGCATAGTTTCGACGACCCCAACCCATCGTTGGAGAGGAAGCCCGTCCCGCGGCCGCCGGATAAGGGGAGCATTCTGTTAGTGCTTAATCGACGGCTCTCGCCAATTACCAAGCATCGTCCCTTGTCAACATTTCTCCCGATTGGCGGTTGACATGGCATGCATCCGTTAAATATACCTTGGACAAACGCGAGGCAAAAATGTTAGTCCCTCCTCATCCACTAGGACCCCGCAGTAATCAATCGTCATTAAACCACTATGTTAAGTAAAGCTTTGCATCGTTTCGTTATTTTTGCCGGTCTAGCGCTGGCCAGTATCGGGATTAATCGAGCTCAGGCACAAGATGAGGCTGTCTCCACGGACAACCCTGCTGTCGGAGCTGAGGTATTGCAGGTGGACGGAGTGCAGGATTTAGGGCGACGTGCCAGTAGCCTACCAATCGATGTGATGGTTAGCCTCCGCTTCAACCACGTTCAGGAACTCTATCAACTAGTTAATGAACAGAGCGATTCAGCCTCGGCGAACTATCACAAGTATTTGACTACAGCCGAATTTGCTGAGCGATTTGACCCAACGGCAGAACAACTCGAACGCGTTACCAGCGAGTTACAACGGGCAGGCTTTCAAATAACGAAGACATCGTCTAATCGGGTCCTGGTTTATGCGACGGCGCCGACCGCCATCGTGGAAAACTATTTCAAGACGGAGATTCATACGGTAAAGCAGGCGACCGCGGCCGACAGATACATGAACGTCACGCCGGCGCTCTTACCGGATACGCTGATCCCGCTAGTGCTGGCTGTACACGTGGATAATTTGATCGTAGCCAAAGTCGGCATCCATCGAGACGCAATCTCAGGCCCAATTACCGGCCCTGATGGTGGATACACGCCGGTAGCGCTAGCCAACGATTTTAATTTCCCGGTCCAGAATGGACATGACGGGTCCGGACACACGGCAGCGATCATCATCGATTCGGGCGTCCAGGATTCCGATCTGAACTCTTTCTTTGCTTATTTCCCGATCACTCGCACCGGCACGATTACCCGCGAGATTGTCAGCGGCACTGGGGCAATCAATGGCGATGTGGATGAGACCGCTCTCGACACGGAAACAATTGGCGCTTTAGCGCCAGGAGCCAACATTATCCTTTATCTCATCGGACAATTGTCCCTCGCTGACATCAACGGAGCAGCCAACAAGATCGTGTCTGACAACACGGCCGAAGTAGTCAACATGAGTTTTGGTGGTAATGAGATTAAGGACGCGACGTTCCACGCCGCTGTCGTAGCAGGCAATGCCAAGGGCATCACCTTTTCGGCTTCGAGCGGGGATAGCGGATCGAACGGCGGGACCGTCAGTTGGCCGGCAGTCGACCCTCATGTGATCGCTCTGGGTGGAACCGATATTACCTACAGCGGCGGTAAATATATTCGTACTAATGCTTGGAGCAGCTCCGGAGGAGGCGTTTCCAAGATATATGCGATTCCGGCTTATCAAAAAGGAGTCAGCGGCGAGGCCTCGAAGACGAAGCGCAACGTGCCTGACTTGGCGTATCCTGCTTACTACACTGACACCTACGTAAGTGGCGGTTGGGTAGGGCTTCAAGGCACTTCTTGGAGCTCACCAACTTACGTGGCCCTGCAACTGGGAATTAACCAGGTGAAAGGAAGCCGATTTGGGTGGGTGAATCCAAAGATTTATTCCGTGTTCAAGAAGTCGGCCTACAAAGATTTCTACGACGTGACCACGGGCAGCAACGGGCTATATAGCGCCAAAACTGGATTCGATAACGTGACGGGTATCGGCTCACCTATCGGCGAGACTTTAGCCACGGATCCCAATCTCTAAGAAGGTTGACCGTAACCCAGCGTGGGAAGGCTTAGCAGTGTGCCCTCCCGCGCCAGGGACGTGATCGAGCACCGGCTGGCTGACACCCTGAGCGGGTTGCCCACCAGCGAACTCTTTGCTCAAAATCGTTAGGCATGGTTCTGTCAGCCAGAGCCATGCGTCCTGATCAGCCTGACCTTTGGGTCGCTCAGACCTCAAAGGACCTTGAAATCTATCCGAAAGAACGGCCTTATCTGGTCGGGGTTTCAGGTGGGATCGATTCCCGGGTTCTTTTGCAGATTTTGCGAGACGGGGGTTTTACCAAGTTAGTAATTTGTCACCTCGATCATCGTCTGCGCGGTATCGAGAGCGACAATGAAACCAAGCTAATCCGCCGTCTGGCCGGACGCTTGAGATTGCCGATTTTCCAAGAACAGATTCAGGACTGGCCCCGCAAGCTTTCTATTGAAACTGCCGCTCGCCAGGCTCGACAACGTTTTTTTAAGCGGGCAGCCGAGAAATTCGGGACCAATCATGTTTTCCTGGGCCATCATGCGGATGACCAAGTAGAAACTTTTCTTCTAAATATCCTACGAGGGACCGGCTCGATCGGAAACGCCGCCATGCGGCCGGAGACGCGGATTACAGTGGATGGGACCCAACTAATTCTAATCCGCCCATTGCTTCGGGTTTGGAAAAAGGACATCCGCGACTATGCCAAAAAACGGCGGCTGCAATTCAGTGAGGATACCACCAACGAGGAGAACCGGTTTACTCGCAACCGGATCCGGAACTTATTAGTTCCAGAAATCGAGCGAATCCTCGGCCGTCCATTCAAATCCAATCTCTTGCGGTTGTCAGAGGTCGCTACGGAAGAGTCAGAGCTGTTGCGCCAGTTAACGCCAGATTGGTGGGAGCTGGATGAATTGCCAGTACGAGATCTGAAGACGCTGTCGGTGGCATTGCAACGGCGAGTCATTCACCAATGGCTCAACCGCCAAAAGATCAGTGACGCGGGTTTCGAAGAAGTAGAGCGAATCCGTTCTATGCTTACTGATCGGGCGATCGCTAAGGTTAATCTGCCAAGCAACAATTGCTGCCGGCGTAGAGAAGGCAAACTCTTTATCGCGCCGCAAAGAGGGATCGCGAATTCATCGAGGCGACTACCAGGCCAAGAACAGTAAAAAGGACGGTCGGACGGCTCGTGCCATGAAATGGCACAACAGAATAGCCCAGGGCTTCTATGAAGCCGAACTTGTCAAGGCCACGGCGCTAAAAAGTATTTTCTTAAGGTTTTGCTTCGTTTGGACTGCGATCAGACGACAAGAGACCTATGACTGGCTCTTGGCTTGATCGACACGGTGCGAGGGACGAGCACCGTGATGATCAAGTACCAAAAGTCAGGGAAGCTTCTAGCGCAGC